>Ga0213864_10000784_pt1 | contig 14519 bp, 21 predicted proteins | sample PICome_5_FD_160078 | JGI IMG/M metagenome (GOLD analysis project Ga0213864, IMG submission 160078) | Coastal seawater microbial communities near Pivers Island, North Carolina, United States - PICO247 | ecosystem: Environmental > Aquatic > Marine > Coastal | place: USA: North Carolina... | reverse complement strand
TGCTTCTGCTTTAGCGTCTGCTGCTGCTTCTGCTTTAGCGTCTGCTTCTGCTTTACGTTCCTCTTCTGCTTTACGTTCCTCTTCTGCTTTTTCATACGCTAATTTGTTATCAGTGATTTGTTTCGATAATTTATCAATCTCTTCTATTTCGCTTCTTGTTTTGTTTTTATTAAGTCTTATTGTGTCCAATACCTTTATAACAATATCTGTATCTTGATCATTGAAACTTGTTTTTCTTGACATTTCTTTTAATATATCAATACATTTTTGAATATCGTTTACACCCATACCTAAATCATGGTTATATATACACTGTAACATAAATTTAAATATCTCTGATTTATTTAATTCACTTTTGATTTTTTCTCTGATATTTCCAATATTACCCTTAGATAAATATAAATTATCTCTGTACAAGTTCGGTTCGTTTTTAAATACGTCCCTATATTTCCTTCTCATATCTGACTTCATATTAGAAAATTTATGTTGTGTTGAATCCCATAAACAAGTATAATTGAAACGCAATACATATGATAAATTTTTTTCATCATCCTTATAAAAGTAATCAGCTGTTTCTTCCGTTGCAACTTCATTTATAAGGTCATCCATCGTATATAGAATACTTCTATCTAAATTTGGTTTGGGTCTATCTCTTGTAGAACCATAAAGTCTTCTAAGTTCAGTACTTCTATTTATAATATCATCGTAATTTATAGTCTTTTTTTCTCCGGTAGTGCACCTATCTTTATTACCACATAAAACTTTAACGAACTGTATATATCTATCAATGAACGATTTTTTATTTTCGTCGTATGGTATAGCATATCTTCCAGCCTTTTTTGAACTATTTTCAATGGATTTATAAAGACATATGGGGGGGCCTATAGTCACGTTATTTACTACGACACTTACGGGTCGAGAACCTATTTGGCTAGAAGTATAGAAATTTTTTACTTCACCTGTAACTATATCCTTAATTTTCCTTATAATTTCAGTTTCTTTGCATACGTCAATTGTAAGTATTCTTTTTTTTATGTCATTTGTACATTTTTCTGTTTGTGATATAACAGTATTGTTATAATTTTCAATTGTACAGTAATCACTCATTTATTATAATATAATTATATATGTTTTAATGAAAAATCTATTTTATTACCAACTGGACATATAAGAATATTTTCAATTAGATAGACCTGTGTTTTTGTCATATTACAAACATCGGATTCGTCAAGAATATCTAACATTTCCACACATATATCGGAATGGTTATTATATATTGGTTTATATTCACAAATATTCCTTATATATGATGTTAAACATTCTAAACAATATGGTGTAGAAGTATTTGTCCATTTGTATAATATTTCATCCTTGCATTCGAAGCAAATTCCACAATCTTTATTTCTATCCGTTTTTAATGGTGAATTATATACATCATACAATTTCATTAAAATTAACACACGAAGAATAAAAACTGTTCTTGATATTAATATACGTGTGTACATTTCTCCCTTTTTAATAATATTACTACTGTCTATTTTAGAGACCATTTCCGATAACATAATAGTCATCGATTCACATTCTTTTGTTATTGCAACCCTTCCTTTTAAGAAATTGTTTATAATTGTATGAGATGTATCGAAATCATCAACTCTTGATATATGGAATTTAGGAGCATGTACACCGTACTTATCCCATGTAAGTTGTTTATGACTAAAATATTGTAATACTTGACAAGGTATTTTATATGTGTCTTGTTTTGGTATAACAATATCCATAAAAATACAAATAGTTGTACCTCTAGAAGATTCGGTAAATGAATAATCATATTTGTATATAATTTTATATTTGTTCACTGTAAACAGTTCGTCGAATATGACATGATTTCGATATGGTACATGATTAGTTGGTAATATTTCACATACACCTGGAAGTGTTAGTATCTTGTTTTTATATATATCTAAACTTTCTTGTGTCTCAAAAACAATATCAATATCTCTGATTTCAGTTGTCCTATTATCAAATGAACTGGGTTGAAATGTTATATCAAATAACAATTTTCTAAACTTACTTCTTTTCCCTAATTTATCCAATTCATTTATAAAATCTACTATTCCTTCTTTACGTTTAAAGTATGATGTTATTGAACCTCCGAATATAGTACCATTACATTCGCGGGCAATTCGCATACAGTGTTTCTGTAATAGAAATCTTTCCACTATTCGTCGTACATCATCGTCATCTAAAACTGTCTGTTTAAACATTGGTTTATTCAGTGTTGACATCTAAATTAAATATTGTATAATCGACCATATTTAATTCAATTTTATCTATATATCATCAAAATCAAATCCAAAATCATTATCAATTTCTATTGTATTTTGTTCTGTTCCTTCTATTTCAGATACAATATCAAGAAACTTAGGAGGTACTTCTGACATTTTCAGTAATTTTTTAGCCTCGTAATCATGATATTTATATACTATATCAACACGATCATTTTGATACTCTCTCCTACTTACTAACACGATATCATCCATTTTAAACCAAACACGTTTTCTAAATTTACCTGGAATAATACCCATAATTTCACTACCATCTATTAGTACAACAGTGACCTTTCTATCACCCAACATTCTTGTAATTTTGCCGTATTCCTGATCATCCTCTTTTAATATTAATGTTCTTGATACTTCTGAACCTGATGAATTTTTGGATTTTTTAGACTTAAGAGGCATAATTTTATTTAAAATGTTGATATTTAAGGAAAAAATCAGATTAATTTAAATGACAATTCTTACATATGAAAAATATAACAAGAATAAATTTGCTGTAAGGGGTGATATGGAAAAACATCAAGTATTTGTAAAATCCTTAAATGGAAGAGTAAATAAACGAATGAAAGGCGGTGAGGGGTGGTTAGTAAATATCAAATATGAAAAAGAATTAGAAGAATTCGTTAGAAATCAACAAGAGGATTCGGATACTGACCATTATGAAGATAATAAGCCATTGTTTCGTTCTGAAAATGTATATGAAGAAAGATTCGAGGATGATTTGAGCAGTGGTATAAGTACAATTACCGAAGAATCAGAAAATGTAGTTGAAATATACACAGATGATGACATTACAGATGACTCTGTTTTCAAAGAGTTAGAAGAACGGGAGAAATTAGAGAAAGAAGAGTTTGAACGGGAGAAATTAGAGAAAGAAGAGTTTGAACGGGAGAAATTAGAGAAAGAAGAGTTTGAACGGGAGAAATTAGAGAAAGAAGAGTTTGAACGGGAAAGAGAAAGTTTAAAAAAGGAAAGAGAGGAGCTCGAAATAAAAAAAGAAATTTTTAAACAAGAAATAAGGACTGAAGAACGTGAAAACATTGATTCATCAGAACTTCAGGAAATACTGGAGTACTATAGAAAATTTTCAAAACCAAATAAACCAAAAAAAGATAAGAACTACATTGTAATTGTAAAGATAATTAATAAACTGAATACCCGTGTAACAAATTTAGAACATAAATACCAAAAATTAAAAAGAAAATATTATGAACTTAAGTCTAGTAGAATACAATAAACATAATAACGAAAATTACAAGAAAACATTTTACCATGTCTTTAGGACACAATAATCGTTCGTTTATATTCTGTGAGTATGGATTCGTTTGAGGAGAATAATCCCCGTGATATAACTCTTTTGATAACAAGTCACTTGTTACGTTTATACGTTTACCATCTTTATAACAATATGCCATTTATTATGTATGGAAATATTAAATTTCCGATAAAATCTTTAAATTCAGTTGTATATCTCTTAGTGATAATGAATTTTCCTGATTTATTCTGTCTGTAACTAACAATATATTATCATATTTATGTCTTAATATATTGTATTGTTTTATGGTATCATCCTTGACATTCTTCATGTTGCTTAATTTTTTATATAATATGTATTCATGTTTACCCGTTTCTAAATCTTTATGAATTCCCTTTATACTTGGTTTACCAGTACCTTGAGATTTCAATATGTTTATTTTATGTTGAATTCTTTGTTCGTTTTCTGTAATATCACGATATATTATTAGGATTTTAGATATTTGCGAACATAGTTTCTTTTTTTCTCTATTGAGATATATATGAACATCATCCAATTGTTGTAAAAGTGTTAGAATGTTTTTTATACTATTTGTTGTATATTGACGTTTATTGATATTATCATATAACGAAGATAGTATCGTGTTCGTATCATAATGAATATTATGTCTATGTTTTAATATATGGTCGAAATCGACTGAAATTATATAACGAAATGTTTTATATGTATAATTTGATATATACATAATTGATATTATATTATTTCCATCATCAACACAATATATCTCGCGAGAATTCTTGACACCTATTCTATATTTACTCTCATTGTATTGCATATTCAATTGCTTGACATAATTTCCATTTTTACTAATATCTTTATGTTTAACTTCAAGAACATTATAAATATATTCTGACTTGCTATATTCTATTGTGTAATTATTGATATCCAATATAACTATAATCAGATTCATATTATCACTGTCTAATAGTTCGAATGCTACACATGCATCGTTTAATATATACAATGTATGAATATTAAAACGATACCCGACAATTTGTCTAATTTTATCAATATTTATTTGCATTTTTTTTAATATTATTAGTTTTTATATAATAAATGGCAAATTTATTCCCAAGATATACCGACTGATAAGTACAGTCAACCTATAGTATACATATATGAAGGTATGGATCAACCAGAATTGATAAATGATTTGAAAAAGGTGGTATAACAATAATAACAGAATCCGACTATACTGATGAAGGTCAAGTCATAGTGGATATACCTCTGATGAGTTTAAAAAATAAGTATAAAATTATGTCACAATCTACCAAGAAACATTTATTATCAAATGCTTTCCCTATTTATAATTATAGATATAAATTTGAGCACCCTCAGGAAATAGATTGTATTCCCGGTGGTATAAATATAGATTATAAATTATATACAAACACCGACGATAACGATACTATATTCTCTATTGGGACACAGGTGTTAAAATACCAGTCAAAAAAGTAGAAAAGAACATAGAAGGTACTAAAGTGACATTATATTATAAACCCCAATCATTATACACAGACAAAGATGGACAGGTAGAGAGGCGTAAACATGCAATAGTTAACGGTAATTATATGAATAAACAAATTTGTAACGGTTCAATTGATATAGGAAAACCTATGGTATGATAAAAGAAATTTTTACAGGTGGAATAGTTGAATTACCAAATACTTCTTATAGTGGTTTAGAAGACACCGAATATCATAAACAAGTGCATTGTCGTTATGTTCATGATGAAAATTATCATAAAATAAATTGTAAAGGAACTGATTATAAAATATAGAAATAACGTCATTTAAAATATTAAATTCCGTTTCTTAATATAAATTGTTATGAGTGAAAATGGAGACACTATTGAAAGTCTTCCCACAACAGAAGAAGTTCCGTCTGTAGATGATATACAATTGATTCAACATGTTTTCGACACCAATGAGAAAGAAGTCATCACTCTTATAGATGATTTAAAAGAGCCTATTATTATTTGTATTATTGTTATTTTTCTGTCACTGCCTTATTTGAATAAGTTAATCAATACTTATATACCATCAATTGGTAACGAAACTTATTTAGGTTCAATTGTCAAAGGGATAATTGTAGGTTTAATACTTTGGTTATTAAGATTAAGAACAAAAAGATAAATATATAATAAAGATGGAAGAAGAAGATTATGTTCCGGAATTCGCAGCATATGAAAGAGTAGGATTACCAGGTGATGCATTAATAGGTATTTCATATAATCAATTTACAAAAACAGATAAACTTGATATGTTCATCATAAATGTTGATAAAATAGGTAGGGAAATCAATAATTTACACCCAAGTATATTATCTTACAGTGATATAGAGTATATAATAGATAAAGCACGTACAATACCAAAGATTGAGTATAAGAATCCAACTGCATATATATTGTCTTATGTAATAACAACCAGTGGGAGAAATCCAGTTACACTTTCAAAATTAAATCAGATATATAAAATTCTTCAGACTTTATCTACAAAAGACGATGTTGAAAAGATAGATTTAATACGTTATTCTAAATACTGGAATGAAACTATTATAAACCTATAATAGTTAATTAGAAGAACACCAACACGAAGATTATAAATAATAAAATTATAATGATAACTAAATAGTAAATTGTTTTACATTTACCAAACGGATTCATAAGTTCAAGTGGTAAAAACTCTTCTTTACATTCTTCATCTTTACAGCACTTCGACATTTATTATATTATAATATTTTAATCAAATGTTTTTCCCATTTCGTACTTAACTTTTTATTAATGATTTTTGTACTCTTATTATTTGGTGTTTCTCGTTCTTTATCGAATATTACTTTGTTATTTTTTATACTGACATTTGTTATATCATCTATAAAATTATCATTATATATAATATTATTATTTGAAATATAGTTAAGAGTCACATGTATAATTATCTTGAACATTAGTTCTCTTGCATCTATAATATTCATGGAATATTTTTTCATTAATTTTATAACATATAACTGTATATACATTTCTTTTTGACTCTTCTTTCTTACATCACTCCATGATACAACAGTGTCTTTAAATTCATTTTGATAAGTAGATTTCATATCAAGTTTAGTTTCTAGTAATTCAGTCATTTCTTTGAATATAATATTGATATCTTTTGTTGTATCGATGACATAAATAAATTCTCTATTCTTATGACTACAACGAAGTGTATCATCGACTATATACGTTCCAAAAGGTGGTTTACCATATGCAAGTTTTTCAAATACATTTATCCAGTAGATATCTGTGGTAATGTCATAACATTTCAAAAATAAAGGAAATAATATATTTCCAAAACCCATTCCTTATATTATTATATTTAGTTTTTAGAGGTGTTTAATTCTCCTGATTCAAATGATACCATGTAAATGGATTCCACCATATATAACTATCTTCTGATAAAATTTCGACTTTTTTATTGTGTTTAAATTCTTCAAATAGGACGAAACCTCTCCATGAATTGTTTTTCTGTTGCCAAAAAGATTTAACTTCTTCCATTTATTAAATTAAAATATTTTAATTTAATAAATGAGTACAATTTTCAAAATAGTTCGAGGTATAGTGTCTAGTACAGAAGATAAAGATTCTCATAGTTATAAGGAAACAATGAGTTATACAATGATAACGTTTTCAGCATTTGTTATTACAATGATGTTGTTATTATTAATAGGAAAAACTTTATGGAATGAATATCTAATCGAAGTAATTCCAGGTATAAGAAGAATTGATAGTGTGTTTCAACTAGCAGCAATATTCTTATTGACTCAAATGTTGTTTTCGTAAATAAATATAAATTTAAATAGTTATAAGTATTAATTAATTAAAAATGAGTATTCAAATATTTGTAAAGACATTAACAGGTAAGACCATCACTCTCGACACAGATTTAAGTGATACTATCGAAAATGTTAAACAAAAAATTCAAGATAAGGAAGGTATCCCGCCTGACCAACAACGTCTAATTTTCGCTGGTAAACAACTGGAAGATGGACGAACACTTGCTGATTATAATATTCAAAAAGAAAGCACTCTTCATCTTGTACTTCGACTTCGTGGCGGTATGAGTAAATATTGGATGATGACAATCGGTATTGCTGGAGGAGTTACAATTATGTTGGGTTGTTATCTTTTTCGTAAATAATATATTAATAAATATTTCATATATGAAATATTTTAAATACTATGAATAAAAATGCCACCTAACAACATTTCAGTCATATTAGATGACTGGTATAAAGCAAAACTAACGATTAACTCATTGGAAAAGAGAATACAACAACATAAGAAGATATTAAATCGTTATATGGATGTTCGCAGAGTTAATTCTGTAAGTGACAATAATTATGTATTATTAAGGAGAACTACAAATAGAGAGTCAGTGAGTAAAAAAGATATGTCTCCTGAACTATGGAACAGATTTGCAAAGAAAACTAGATTTTCATCATTTTATGTATCCAAAAAACGATTGTAATATTTTGAATATATATTTAAACTTAAATATATAATATCGATATAATATAAAATGTCTTCTAAACAAGTTAGTATGTCTTCTAATGAAACGAGTGAAAAATTTCCTCTTAAATTGATTGAAAAATTGTATACCAGATTAGTACTTGAAATGAATTTCGAACTAACACCCACAAACATTACAATGTATCTAGTTACATTGATGCAGTTAGTAGAAAGTATAACATCATTGAAAGGTCAAGATAAAAAGAATTTGGTAATTCAAGTTATGGAATTTCTTATTATGGACCGAATTAGAGACGATAATGAATACAAGGAACAATTATCATTATTGGTAAAACTCACTCTACCCGAAATGATTGATACTATAGTTAGTATCGATAAAAAAGAGTTAAAAATCAAGTTGAAGAAAAGTATCAGTCAAGTATTTGGTAGTTGTTGTCCGAACACAAAGACCAAAAAATAAATTTGATTTTAAATAAAATATTCATCATTTAAAATCAAAATACTAAAAGAAAATGTCCTCTAAACAAAACACGCAATTAACCGACGTCGAAACTTACGATGTTAAAAATATCATCTTTTCTGATCCAGTGTCAGGAGAGATTCCAGACAGTAAACCAAAGATTGAATTCAAAAGAATCAACATAAGTACCATCAATCCCGATGGAACAGAAGGTGAATTAATTCTTCCAACTGAGAGTTTATACTCTTTTGGTGTCTGTGAAAACAGAAGCATGGAAACGAACAAGGTAAACGGATATACATTTCCAATTTGTCTCTGGAATAAGAATGGTCCTACTGAATCTGAATCACGATGGACTGACAAGTTCAATGAAATCATCGAAACTTGTATAGACCATATTGTCAATGTAAAAGACGATATTGAGATGTATGAACTTTCTAGGTCTGATTTGACTAAATCAAAAGGTGGACTGAATCCACTATATTGGAAGAAGGAAAGAGTAAAGAACGAGAAAACAGGTAAGATGGAACTACAAAATGTTCCTGGAAGAGGACCAACATTGTATGCAAAATTGATGTATTCAAAAGCGAAGAATATATTCATGTCTCAGTTTTACGACACTGAAGGTAATAATATAGAACCTCTTAATCTTATCGGTCAACATTGCTTCTTTCGGGGTGCAGTCAAGATTGAATCTATATTTATCGGTTCTAAGATTTCAATTCAGGTAAAAATATACGAAGCAGAGATTGAACCAGTAACAAGCGGACCTAAACGTCTATTATCAAGACCAAAAGTAATACCAACAGTGGTAGTTGAAACAAAACAACCAGAGAATGATATCAAAGACTCAGACTCAGAATCTGATGAACCAGCACAGCAACCGAAAAAACTTATTAAGAAGGTAGTACGTAAAGTAGTTAAAAAATAAAATAAAATAAAATATATTATTTAAATTCGTTGGGAATTTAAATAATGTTATAACTTAACACTATTTAAAGACGGTCATTTTATATAAAATGACATTTAGTATTAAAAAACCCAGACAATTAGAAAGTATTAGTATTGAACAACAAATTCTCAATAGTACTGAAATTAAAACAGAAGAAGATTTGAAAAAGTTCTTAGCAGATGTCTCGAAAAATGGTACAAATAGTAAAATATCTAGAAATACAACAGGATTCGCTAATAGAAAGTCAAGAAACGATGAAGAATTATAATTAATTATTTTGTTTATAATTAATTAACTAATCTAAATATATATTTATAATAGAATAAATGTCTAAACAACATATTGAAATAGATTCGACATATAGGAACCGGGTACAATTTAAAAATCCAAGTGAATTTGAAATTGATTTCAATACTCCAATGACCGAACCACATTTAGCAATCGATCCAGTGAGCAATGAAGCGCCTGTAAAGGGATGGAAGAATAGTTATAATGGTGTCAGTTATATCGACAATAAGTTTGTAAACGTAGATCAGACAAGTACAGACAATTTAACCATTGATATTCGATTCACAACAACAGGATTACGTGCATTGTCTGAAGAAGATGATTATTATAATAACATTGTTGTTACTTTTACAAATGAAAGTAGACGTATTGTAAAATATAAATATCTTGTTACAAATTCTGGTATCGTTTATGCACAAATCACATTGGATTATGCGTTCTCAGTGACTCCTCTTTCCGGTAATACTATATACTTTAATAATCCAAATATTTTATCAAATATTCCATCATATATTTTTGTACCAGGAGGAGGTAATTATGATAATACTTATGTAGGATATTATTTATACGATGATTTAAATACAGTACAAACATATTATAAAATTGTAGATTATGATAGTGTAACACATCGTATACAAGTAGATGGTAATATTACTACCCTCCCTCAACATTTGTCAATAAGAAAATCGATTCCAACATACAGACTAGATCTGGGGGTTACCAATATCACCAACGGTTTAATACCATCTACTATGTTAAGTAACATAAATATAACTGAAAATGTAAAATTTATACGTAATACAACATCATCAAATTATGGAAGATATTATAAAATCACATCCATTAAAGATAATGGTGATATTGTATTTGATTTTATTGGTGATGATACCAGTAGTACCAGGAATGATATCATTCCTGTTAATGGTGTTATTGATATTGAATTTTTATCAACGAGTTACGATAATAATCATTCATTGCAATTTTCAGGAAGTATTGTTTCACAAACTCAATTAGTATGTCATGAAATTGAATTATTACATATAATACTTCCTAATAAAGTTATCAAACATCATCGTGGAGGTCGAGTGTCCAGACATCCCTATATTTATGTTGAATTAAGTAATATTTCAGCAGGTCAAAACAGAAATAATATTTATTCTAATAATCCACATGCACGAAAGGCATTATTCAAATGTTCAATCAAAGATATATGTTATCCGGTTCAATCACCTTATGTTAAACTAGATGGAGGTGGGATGATACAGACAATTAAATTTAAACCAACTGACCAATTATATTTCAAAGTTATATTATCTGATGGAACGTTATTTGAAGTTGAAGATGAAGAGACATTTAGTCCATTACCGCCAAATCCGTCTATACAAATAAATGCGATGTTTTCTATAAGAAAAGTTTAATTTTTATACAATAATCTAATTATTTTAATTATTGTATAAAATTTTAATTGTCAAAATGATAAACGATAATTGACTTAATGGTAATTTTCTTCATCCCTCTTATATATGTCTGTATGTAATAGGACATGATGAATTATTACATGGATTAAAATCTTCCATGTAACCATATTCCTGTTGGATGTAAGTTATTGTTAGAGAACTTGGAACATATTTCCGACTGACATATTGGAAAGTAATATTTATCTTCTTACAGGTATATATCTTATGATGAATTTTTCGGAGTATGCAATTAGAATTCTATAATATACCATTGTTATATTGATGTATATACATCAATATATTCATTTTAATTTTAATAATGGTATATTGTAATCATTCACAATCTTTTTATCCACGATTCGTGCTTTACCTCCAAATAATACCGAAAATAAACGCGCACGAGCCCATGATTCAGGTGTTTGATTTGGTCTAGAACCGCCAGAATAGTAAGCACCACGACCTTTACTCAATATCTTTTCAATTCCTTCTATTTTTATACCTAATTGTTTTGAAATAGACTTCGGTGATGTGTTTCCTTTTCCAAAATATAATTGTGCTTTCATTGTCCAACTACTTCGTGTAGTTGGAATATTTTTTAACCGAGGTCGGTCCTTTTTATCTATAATCGATCTTGCTTGTCTTCTCTTCTGTTCTAGTGTGAGGTAGGATGGTAAATAACGCTCTGGAATATTCTTTCCATACATTCTAACTTTTTTAACTGGTGGTAGTTTATTGTCTGGTTTTTTCATGGATTCTAATAAACGAACTTGACGCTTTGCATTTGTTAGCGATGTTCCGTATGAATGTATTTTACCTGACTCTGTATTTCTCACACGATATAAATCCTTATTAGGTAATTTTCGTATTAAATAAGGCATTTATTTAATAACAAAATAATAAATTATACATCACAATTAAAGTTCCAGTTATCTGTATTACTACCTTCAACAGTCGAAGACAGTGTATATTCACTGACACGTTTTTCAAAAAAGTTTGTCTTACCGTCAATATCAATCTTGTTCATAAAATCAAATGGATTTGTTTCATTATATATTTTATCGTAACCAAATTGATTACATAATCTATCCGCTACATATTTGATATATTGTCTCATTAGTTCAGAATTCATACCAATCAAACGACATGGTAGTGATTCACAAATGAATTCTTCTTCAATCTCGACAGCTTCTTTAACAATCTCATAAAGTGTCTCCTTATTACATTTGTTTTGAAGATGTTCATGAATCAATATTGCAAAATCTGTGTGTTGTCCTTCATCTCTTGCAATCAGTTCATTACTTGTACCAAGTGCTTTCGTCATGATATTTCTACTCTTCAACCAAAAGATTGCACAAAAACTTCCACTGAAAAAGATACCTTCCACCACAGCAAACGCAACTACTCTATGTTCAAATGGTCTATCAGACAACATCCATTTCTTTGCCCAGTTTGCCTTCTTTGCAATACATGGAATGTTGTCAATTGCGTTAAACAATATCTCTTTACGTTTTATATCCTTAATATAAGTATCAATTAACAATGAATATACTTGTCCGTGAATATTTTCCATTGCACCCTGTAATGCATAAAAGTTTCGAGCTTCCGGGGCTTTTATATCATTGATGAATCTGGATGTGATGTTTTCAAGTACTATTCCATCTGCACCGGCAAAAAATGCAAGAATATGTTCAATGAAGTACCGTTCATCATCGTTTAAACTTTCCCAGTCATTGATATCAGATGCATAATCTATTTCCTTAGCAGTCCAAAAACTTGCTTCTTGAATATTATATGCATCTTGTAGTCGTGGAAATTTATAAGGAAGTTGTGTAAATCTGGAATTATCTTCATTTAAAAGTGGTTCTTCAAGTCTTGTCATTTTATTTAAATATAAGTAAAATCATAAACAAAATCATTTTGAATTTACTAACTTTAATCAGTACGGATAGGATCCATATCCTCCAGGTGGTCCATATCCTCTAGGTGGTCCATATCCTCTAGGTTGTCCATATCCTCCAGGTGGTCCTTGAAGTATACTTTCATAACCACCCATTTTCGACCTCTTATATATGTATACCATGAAAAGAATAAACATAATTACACCAAGTATAATAAGTCCAATCATAAGACCAGTACCGGATTTTTTATTTATAATTGATGAATCTATACTAGAACTCAATTTTGTAATGGCATTTCTAACTTCATCATTTTTTTGAATACATTCTAGTTGTGTAAATGCTCTTGCATTTACATTTACGTTGCCCGCGGTACATTTACCTCCTGATTTCAATTTTTCTTGAATGGCTTCTGCTGTTGAAAGATTTCTTGTTAAACATGTTAGAATATTACTGGTTTTAATTTTATTTAATACATTTTGTATATCTTTTGATACTTGAGTATTTTCGTTTAACGTTGCACTTATACCTATCATATTTTTAGTTTCATTTTCTAAACTATTCTTCAAATTGTTATCCACGTGTTTTTCTAAATCAGTTAATGATACATTTGCTTGTATACATTGAGTTACAACTTCCGAATCTGCACTCACATTAATATCACCAAGTTCTATACCTCCTTCACAGTTAACATCCGACATTTTAAATGTAGCTACCGCACCACTAGATCCTTCACATGCGGATGAATTTTCTGTTATAAAATCATTAATTGAATTTGATACAACTTCTTCTATAGAAGTGTTTTTATCTGCACTTAGAGTTGCTCCCATTTATTATTTAACTATAATAATATTTATTTAATAATAAATAAAATGTTATCTTATTCTGGATTAACAAGTTACGGAAAAGTAGGTATCCCGTCCGTCGAAAGTTGGGGTAGCAGTATGAATATAATGAAAGATCCACCTAAATCTATATATACAAAACGTAAGGATAAAGTTGGAACAACATCACATATTACACAACAGATTGAAGATTCAGGAGATAGACACAACGAAGCAATTCTTAAATTTGCACGTGGTATTAATCAATTTACAGATATTGAATATAGTAATAATGGAAGTAATATTGGCAGAGATAATAAGATTGTTCCCGGGGGTGTTATACAATCAAAATTACGTAATCGTATTATGAAAGATGGAGATTTTAGACCACCTATTATTGCACCACAAGATTTACTACCATTGTCTAGACCTAGAAGACCTAATTCATCAATGGTCACTAACATTGATAATGTTGATTTTAC
>Ga0213864_10000781_pt1 | contig 14568 bp, 16 predicted proteins | sample PICome_5_FD_160078 | JGI IMG/M metagenome (GOLD analysis project Ga0213864, IMG submission 160078) | Coastal seawater microbial communities near Pivers Island, North Carolina, United States - PICO247 | ecosystem: Environmental > Aquatic > Marine > Coastal | place: USA: North Carolina... | reverse complement strand
GACCGCATAAGGGCGAGGTATATAGCTCTGTCTTGACACCATTTTTCTGTGGCGTCAAGGAGCCATTCGTAGTCAACCCATTCGTCTGTGAGTTCTTGTACTGCCTGTACCGAATCTTTGTACGCATCGTCAGTAAGGTCATTACGATTTTGAAGATTGATCGTAAGGACTTCTTTAGTAGGAATTTTGTCGTACTTAGCAGCGAAGTCAGCAATCTCCTCATAGATAACTTTCTCATGATAGATCTCATAATATTCTGCTTTAAGAAAAGGAACTACCTTACGATAATATTCCTCATTGAATATGAGGTTTCGCAAGATAATTTGTTCAATGCGCTCAGTTGCCATAACTAAATTCTTTCTTTGCTGCCTCCTCCAGTTTTTCCATCACTTCGGGGGTGAAATATTTTTCGGGATCAGCAAGTATAGCAGAAGGATAAATGGAAGATTCCCCAATACGAACCCGATTACCGACCCGTTGGAAGACTCCGTACTGTTCACCCAGTTCCAGTAAGCCGTAGTATTTGTCAAGACCTCGCTCGTCAAAAAATAGACGTGTTGCAACTTTACTTCCCTCCACGGTTAAACGAGACTTCTTTGCCTCGCATTTGATAATGTTACCAACAACCTCTTTCTTGCTATCACGTTCTTTACTCTTTGAAAGATAGATGATAGTAGAAGCAGCATACTTCAGACCTGTACCGCCGCCCATCTCCTTTGTAGGAACATAGGAACCAATCACATCATATGTATGGTTAGTCACGATCATAGGCACTTGTGCTTGTCCGAGTTTCAATGTTAGCACACGGAAGGCACCTTTAATCAACTGACTCTTGGTCATGTCACGGACTTGCTTATCATTAGCAACGTCTTCCATCTCCTTGGTGGTTGAGAGCATACCAAGAGAGTCTAGCACGAACATCATGGGCACACGCTCATCCTTAGGTTCCTTCATGTACTTGTCAAGGATCCTACATGCCTGTGTCCTGAACTCCTCAATGGTAGCGACAGGCATAATGATCATGCGCTTACCATCAATGCCACGACTCTCAATCATGTCACGGGAAATGGCGGATTCAGTTTCAAAGTAAATGACACCACCTGTAGGATTAGCGTCAAGGAAATTACGAACGACGCTGAGAGCAAAAAAAGTCTTGCCCGTGCTTGATTCTCCTGCCAAGGCTGTAACTTTGTTGGAAGGAAGACCTCCAAACAACGAACCACTAACCAAGGCGTTAAAGATATAACTGCCAGTATCAACATAATCAGTAATGTCGCCAGCAGCAATTCCTTCGCTAACCAGACCAGCAAACTCGTTTCCACTTTCTTTAATTACAGAATCTAAGAATCCCATTTGTCTACGATCTCCTCATAAAATTGTACATAATTATAATCATTCCGCATTAGTTTGGCAAATGCCACAGCGGTATTGTAGTCTTCAAAGCACTTAATGTCTTCGGGACCAACTTGACCCACGACATGATTAGTCCATGTGACTACAAAAATTTTTTTGCTCATGAAAAGAAACTAGAAATTGTAATGGTCTTCTCGTGGGTCCAACCAATACATTGTAGCACGTTTTTGAGCGGTTCCAAGAAGGATTTTTCAAATTGTGTTTGATAATCCACATACTTTTCAATACCAAACTCCTTCGGCAAATCACCAAAGAAACTGATACAGTTCTCGTGAATTGGATTAGGAGTTTTAAGGTACATAAATTTGATCTTCTCACCTTCTTGAATGAGAGGATGCTTATTTTCTACCTTATATGATTTCACATAGTGGTTATAAAGAAGGGCACCCCTTACGTGGATGGGCGTTCCTTTGGTGTAGATTTCCGTAGGGTGACGGTACTTGGCAAGGTTGTTAACTCCTCTGGGAAAGGCGACTTCCGAATAGGGACGCTCTCTCGTTTCTGTTCGCACGTCATTGATAAAACTGATAAGTTCATCATTTGACTTGCCGATAATAATCTTAAACGCTGCATACAACTTGTCTCTAAAATACGCAGGAGTAGAGCTCCTTGCCGTTTCAAGACCCATGATTTTCATCTTGGGTTCCTTGTATCTAACTCCCTCACTATCCCATACATTGAGAATGTAACGTTTCTTTGCAGTCCAGATACCACGATCAGCGATGTTCTCTCGCTTCATGCTCATCTTTTGGTCATACGCCGATACATACGTTGCCAACTCTTGATATGAACGTTCAATAAAAGGTTCCAGTTTCTCTTGGCAGATCTTGTCAAGTATAGTAACAACTGCTGCTTTGTCGCCAGACTTATTACTAAAAAATTTATCAACAAGAGGTCCAAGATTAAGATAGATTGAATCGGTATCGCTAGCGATGACATAATCCACCTCCTCTGTAGAGAGCAGTTTATTTAGGTATTGATTCATACGGTTCTCAATCCAGCGGATTGAGACCTGTCCAGACAAGGTAATTGCTTCTGCATTAGCGAGACGGTAATAGCGGAAGTGCTCATTCCCAATAGCGCCATAAGCACTGTTGAGAGAGATCTTCTTTGCCATCTGGATATTGTTGCAGCGGGCAATCTCTTTTGATAGTTCAATGGTGGGTGTTTTTTCGTATTGTTTCTTTGCTTCAATCATCTTCTTCTTGAAGATGACACGAGAGTCATACATCTTCTTCATCATCTGAGGAAGAAATCCATGCTTATCCTTACGATACTGTGCGCCGTTGGCACAGACAGCAAATTCTCCGTCAATCTCTACTTGCTTCTCAAGTATTTTATCAACGGTGACTGATGGATGTCTGGAATCTTGGAGCGTCTCTGGTGAGATATTGTACTGCATAATAAGATGAGGATACAGACTGTTAAGGTCAAAACTAACCACCCAATCATAGAATCCTGGTTTCGGTTCTTTGACATAAGCACCTGCATACTTCTCAGTCTTGGTTGCTTCTTTCTTAGGAGGAATAGCAATCTTCCTCTTCAAAAGTTCGCAGTAAATGTAGTTATCCCACATACGAACCTGACTAAACACATCTTCATAATTCACCTTGGCGTCATATGCCATGGTGTATGCAAGTTCAATCAGTTTCATCTTGTCATCCAGTTTGTCCACCAGGCGAACGTCATGGATGTTATACTCAATAAACTTCTGCCAGTCGTTCTCGTAGAACTCTTTGAATGTATCAAACTCAGAGTGGTCTAGTTTCTTTTCTCCGAGTTCAACGAAGGCGATGTGATCCAGTCGGTAAGATTCTTGATTGGTGTAAGTAAATTTCCTGTACAAGTCAAGGTAATCCAGTGTAGAAATTCCTGGAAGATCATACGCGATCTGTTTTCTTCCTTTAATGAAAATCTCCCTAGAAGAAATAAGCTTCCAAGGGCTAAGAGTCTTAGTAAACTTCTCACCAAGGATCCTATCAACACGCCTAGCAATATAGGGAATATCAAACAACTGAACATTCCAACCTGTAATCACATCGGGACAATTATCATTCCAATACTGAAGAAATGCACTAAGCATAGTTTCTTCAGAACGGAAATGCATGTAGTCAACCATCGGATCCTTATTGTCAAAGGGACGTGCCCCAAAAACAATAATGCGACCAGTATATGAGTCTTTAATACTGATCGCTAGAATCTCCTGGTCTGCTGTTTCAATGTCGGGAAACCCGTTCTCTGCTGCTGTTTCAATGTCAATTGTGAACACACGAATTTGAGACACGTCATAACGAATCTCTTCTTCTGGATGTTGCTCAGCAATGTACTGATACAGGTAGCGACTATTTCCATAGATCTGGAAATCGTCAACTTCTTTATACTTTTTGATGAACTCCTTGGCGTCATTAATAGAACCCATCTTCATAGGTTCTACACAATCTCCTTCAAGAGTCCTCCACTCAGAATAATTCTGTGTAGGAACATATAGAGTGGGATTGAAAGGCACTCTATATGAAAAAGGACTACCACCTTCATAACCACGGACCAGCAAGCGGTTGCCTGCTTGTTCAACATTAGTATAAAACTTCATTCAGTAAGCAGTTCGGTTTTTCCATTATAAAACTGAGCAAGCAGACGCTCGCTCGGGTCCACAAACGTTAGTATATCAGAAGAACGGACCACGCACTCCTTTACGTCTGCGAATGGGAGCCAGTCTGTCAACTGGTCTCCCTCAATAAGCATCGGATCGTTGAGGATGCAATCTGGATCACCAAACTGAGCACCCTCAACCTCATCAACTGACGCCAGCAGCCACTGGTCCTTCAGTAGTAGCACTTTGAGTAGTTTCTCCAAGGATTTCAGCTCCGTTATTAGGTAGGAATGAGAGGTCAACACCTGCCTCTTTCAGTTTGACAACATAGTTTTGTAGGATTTCACCTGCAGGCGGCATAGCAGAAATCACACTAGTAGGAGAGATACGATGATCTTCATACGGAGTGTATGGATTCCAACGACGATAAGAGACATTAAATTCTTCTGGTGCATCAGGAGCATTACTCAATGCTAGTGCAAGAGGATAAAGAAGTTGATACGCCACAAACTTATCTTCTTCGCGTACTTGAGTAAAATTACAAATGACGTGCTCACCAGTCACAAGGTGGACAATACGAACACTGTGATTGATTGTATCTGACATATTCAAAAAATCTTTTCTATAGTATAACAAAATAAAAGGGCACCGTCAAGTGCCCTTCGTTTTTATTTAGAAGTGTTTCTTACGCTTCTGTTTGTCTGGTAATTCTTTCCGTAAAGTGATTGATAAGAGACCATCAACAAAGTCTACAGACTCAACCTCTACATCATCACCCATCTGCCAGTTACGAGCAAATGTCCTATATGAAATACCTTTATGCTGATATTTTAATTCTTTATCTTGAGGAGATTTTTTAGCAGATACTGTTAGAACATTCCGTTCTGTTGTGACTTCCAAATCTTCTCTTGAAAATCCCGCAAGAGCGAGTTCCAAAGTGGTGCGACCATCAGATCCGTCAATAATGTTGTGTGGTGGATAATTATCTCTTGCTCCCGCAAGAGCTTCCAGTCTACTGAATGTTTCATTGAATCCGATTGAGTATGGAGTATATGTTTCCCAATTAAATGTTACCATTGTCCTTTAAAAGCGACGTTTACATTAGGACCCCGAAGGCATCCTGGCGTAAAAGGGGGGTGGATACACCCCTCATCCTCTTACAGATATAATTATAAGTCAGAGAACCTTTTTGACAACAGTATTGTGTTCTGGATATCCTCACTTTTATTACGGTTTGCACGAATAAAATCCATAGTGTGATGAGAAAACATATCAAATGCTACGGAATACCGTACCTTTCCTGAAGCATTTTCATCAACACTATGCTGCAACCATGAAGGAAATAACACCATTGACCCTGGGTTATTAACGTATCTAAACATACCATGATATAAACTAAACAATGGTATCCAATAATCAGTCGTAGTATTATTATCTGTCAGTGAAATATTTCCACTAAGAAAAGTATTTTCATGTAAGGAATGTGAGTGCATTTTTAATCCTTGACCAGGATCTAATCTAACTACCCACCCACGAATCCATACAGAATCTTTTGTATATGATTCAACTTCAATAGAACTTGTATATTTGATATACGTATTCCAAATCTGTTCGGATAAAGATCTAACCCAACTATTGTCCCAGGAAAATATATTGTACGTTTTCCATTCTTCCCCATCGTAATATCCAAGACCTCTTTCTTCAATCTCGGATATAATTTTGCATGACAAATCTCCTTGCACCTGACTAGAGTACAAGGAGACATCAATGGATGGGGCAAATGGTGTATTTGGTTCCCAGGTTTTCCACCTATGCAGATTTGGATCACAATCTCGTTGTTTAATTACGAGATCATTAATATTGTTTTGCAATTATTCTTCAGCAGTTTTCTTTCTACCAATATTATACTTGCTTTCTAAAGTCCATTCATCCTTATCTTTGAATGCAAGAACTTTAATTTGATTCAGAGGAGCAAGATCCTCTACTTTTTCTGGAGTTACAATACTGATGAGTCCCCAATCAGAAAGCAACTGAGCAATTCTATTTCTCCTTTGAAGATCGTTTAGAGAAAAATTTGTATGCTTTCCATCAAGAGCAAACAACTCTTTAAAATGAACAATATAATACTTACCCTGCTTGTGTAGAATGTGACAGGACTGATAAATCTTTCTCTCTTTACGAGATGCTACACCAATTCTGGTTAGTGTTTCTCTCACTTTCAAAAAATCATCTGGTTCCTTAAGAACCACTTCCACCATATCAGTTTGCTTCCACTGGATCTCAGTTTCACCGCTCATGTTTACCACCTTTGCTCAATGCTTTTTTAATATTATCTAGTTGATCTTTGGTGAGAATCCTGAGAGCTTGGAGTGCTTTATCGTCATTATAACCATAATACTCTTTGACTAACTCAAGATAATCAATAGAATCTTTACGAGCCCAGGGAGAGAAACGCTTCCTAGGTTTCACACTATTTATAAAAAAGTCATATTGCATCTTCTTTGGAAGATGGGGGTTCTTGTTCATTTCATTGGCAAACAAGACAGTATCTGTAAAAGAACTGAGGCACCTGTTAATAATATAAGGAGGATAACCTCGCTCAGCATCAGTATCGCCATCAAGAATATTCTTTTTAGATTGATTGATACTATACAGGTAGTCCTTCAGTTGATATGACATTAAAATTTAGCAGTAACTCCAACAATTTTTGCATTAGGGTTGCGGGCAAGAGCAACCTTACGTGCTTCTTGGTAGTCGCGGGCATAGACTTCTTCCTTGAAGACTGTGCCTGCGACGTAGAGGGTGACTTCACACTTCATAATTAAAAAGGACTAGTTCCTTTCGTGACGCTTGATCTGTATTATAACTCCCCACAGAGCGCATGGTGTAAGTGTGTGCAAATTCCGCAACTGTCCACCCCTCAAAACGATCTCGGATTAGTTGCGACGAATTGTAAGATATAAGTTGACGACCGACAAAACGGTCACAAATAGTAGCAAACCCATCATGGTCAAATCCTTTGTGCATGTTTCCACGCTTACCATATAGATTTGATCCGATCTCGTATGGGGGATCAAGGTACGTAAAGGACTTTTTGTCATCAGTAAGGAGTTCCTGATAGCGACCATTTGTAATTTTCCAATTTTGAATTAATTCAGAATACGCTGGAAGTCTTTCAATTCCACGCATTGAGAAGTTTGAGTCTGATGCCTGTTTGCTGAACGAGGAGGACTCAGAGAGACCAGAAAAAGAGCACTTGTTAATAACGTAGAAAGCACAAGCGCGATATAGATGGGATAGGGTAGTGTCATTTACAACTTCCTTTGCTTCTAAAAATAAACCTTTTGCTGATGCTTGGTCTGGATACCTAGATTTCAATTCTTGCAAACGCTTATACATCGCATAACCGTCATCCTGCAATGTCTTCCAGAAATTAATCAATGGTTCATAAAGATCATTGACCCAGATATCTAGTTTAGGATAACGCTTGGTAACCTCAAGGGCGACACTACCGCCGCCCAAGAATGGTTCACGATACTCGGTTGCCTGGGAAAGGTCTGGGAGGAATCGGAACAGGTTTGCCAGTGCTCTGCTTTTGCCCCCTGGGTAACGGAGCGGTGTCTTCAGTGATTTCAAAGTTTGGGTCATTGTACTTAAGATATTCAAAGAATGTCATTTTTAACTCCTTCTGGGTCATGCCACAGTGTTCTGCTGCAGCAGGTAGATTCATTGTAGCATGAAAAAGACCTTCATGAGCTTCTTTTACATTTTCTGGTGTAGTTTTCACTTTCATTTTTTATACGATAAATTTCCTGATATTGAAATCCTGTATTCATCTGATGTATAGAATGGATATACATTATGAGTTAGTTTTGCTGGAAACAACACCAGCGTTCCTTCATCTTTTTTATCTAATGGTATTGAATAATAGTTTGGCATTCCACTTAAATCTACATATGTAAAAGAAAATATGGAAGCAGATGGATTTCCAGAATTTTTTACAAACTCCAAAGAGAGTTCTTCTTGTAAATTGTATGGAATATTAATCCACCAAACAAAACTATAGTCTCCATCATGATAATGGTTTGGATTAAATTCATATTTCTTTTGAAAATTTACCCAACAAGAATCTAATTTTAGGTTGTCGTTGTTAACGATATTGGGAACAGATTTTTTTATATGGTTCTGTATTTTTTCTGGTGCAATGTATTGATGTCTTAAATTTCCAGCAAGAGATTTACTGTGAGATACTTTGTCTTGCGTATTCAATAAATCAAAACAAATTTTTTTGATATCCGAATTAATTTCAGAAAAATCAACACAAACTATTGGTGGTTGTGGTAAATTAAAAGATGTTACTTTGAGGTTATCCACAGTCTATTTAAATTCACAACTCATCATAACCTCAGTCAAACATGCCAAGAGATTGATCTCTTGATCAGGAACAATAGGAATACTGTTCATGTATTTGGCAATAATAAGAACTGCCTCTGGAATAGAAGCAGGTTTTAAAACTCCATACATGCTGTCATATACTTTACGCATGACCATAGTGGGGTCATTGTCCATGTTCTGAACAACCCAGTTCTTGACATTAGTAAACTCTTTCTTCTTCAATGAACCAAGAAGAGAGTCCAGATTAACGTCAGCAACGTCCACAAGGATAGCAGAAGTAATACTTCCAGTAGCAGCGTAGCGTTGACACTCATTAATAAGACGACGCCAATCAGGATAATAACGCTTAGTAAGTTTGGCGAGAACCTTATCTTCATACTTGATCTGCTCATGATCTAGAATAGTTTTCAAGCGAGTAAAAAACTGACCCTGCAACCCAGTTGCCTGATCAGGTTTGATCCTGAAGTCAACAACCGTGCATCGTGAGTGCAGCGGTTCAATGATCTTGTTAATGAAGTTACAGGTGAAGATGAAACGACAGTTGCCATGGAACTCCTCCACAGCGGTCCTGAGAGACAGCTGCACGTCGTTAGTGGTGTTGTCTGCCTCATCAATGATAACGACCTTGTGGGACGCTCCAGAGGTCAGAGAAATGGTTGTGGCAAACTGCCTCACACGGTTCCTCACAGTGTCTAGGAAACGTCCCTCATCGGATCCATTGATCACGATGTAAGAGGCACCAATCTCCTCACACAACGCCTTAGCAATGGTAGTCTTGCCCACACCTGCAGTGCCACTCAGCAGCAGGTTAGGAAGTTCGCCCTGGTTGACAAAACCCTGAAACACCTCTTTGATGCTGTCAGGGAGAATACAATCTTCAACAATGTTGGGACGGTATTTCTCCACCCACAAAAACTCTTTACTCATAATTAAATCCAATCAGGTTTGCGTTCTGGTTTGCGAAGGTAATTATCCTTTACCCAAGGTTTAGACGCAATGTAGCGTTTGTACGCTGTAATATCATCAATGGTATCGTCATACTTCCATTGATCAGGCATAGCCCTAGCAAATACTGTAGCATGGTCTGCTACAGATCTCAAGTATTGAAACGGGAAGATCATCTCAGCATGTAGAAGTGTCTTCTCACAACTATGTGTCTTGCCATACCTGTATGTGTACTCATCACATAACGCAAGACCATGGCGTATCAACCATGACCAGTTTTGCTGTGCCCAGATAGTACAAGGGTGATTACGAAATGCACCCTTCTCAGTTTTGTATGGTGTTCCGTCTAATCTAGGCAAATCACCAAAACCATAACCCCACTTCTTAGATGCTACGATAGATAACATTTGACATGTCTCCAAAGGCATCTTCACAATATGTTTGTCAGGCAATACCTGAGCAGACTTTATTGGGCAGAAGTCGGTAACAAAAATATTCATTCCAGTGGTCTATTAAATGATTTAGAGATGATGTCATCAGCGTTGAACATCATCTTCATATACTCTACACCCTTCTTGGGTTTTGTGTGTTCACCACATGTAAAGATATCACAAACTGCCATGCCTTTCTCAGGCCACGTATGGATGCTGATATGAGATTCTGCAAGCATAGCAATACAAGTTACACCTTGAGGATCAAACTTGTGTGAGTTAAGTGCAAGCAATGTTGACTTGCACTTTCTTGATGAACTGTAAACGACATCTCTGACATACTCCTCATCGTTTAGGAGATCCTTAGTGCAACCCTTGAGGGTAAAAAGGATGTGTTTCATCAGGGTTCAAGTGCGATGTAGTAGGTCAGATCAACATTAACATTAGTCCACTCTGAAATCAAGTGCTTGGATACCTTGACAGTATAGTCCCCAGGTAGCACACGAATGTTCTCAATCTTAAGATCAAGAGAAAAGGTGCCACTGCAACAACCCGCCACGGTGATATCGTAAGTATTACTGGTATCATTTTCCTTGTCCCTTAGGATAAGTTTGATAGTATCTAGTCCTTCTTCGGACTGGAAAGTAAGGTCGGGAAGACCGTACACTGCAGATGCTTTCTGCAATGCAATCAGATCATCAGCACTCAGGTTGAACTGAAGATCTGCACCAGGAAATTTTACATTTTTTTCTGGAGCACTCTTGAGCGTAATCTCAGGGTCAGAGAAATAATACTTAGCAGACTGACGCCCGCCACGGATAGAAACAAAATCGCTAGATGTGAATTCCAGTTGAGGATCGTTAAACAGAGAAATACCGCTAAGGAACTGACTAAGATCATAAATTGCGAAGTCGCTAGGAAATACTTCTTCGCCAGTAAACTTTGCGAGGATGTTCTCTGCATTAGAGATTGTCCGTACAGTGCTTCCTTTTCTGAATACGATGGAGGAATTGATTGTGGAGAAATTCTTGAGGACATCTAGAGTCTTTTTAGATAGGATAACTTTGCTCATTGATTGTAGGTTTCAGTAACGTTAGTTTTGTCGGAAAAGTGTAGAAGGAGAAGACCGTAGTGGAGGATCTTAATAATATCACGGCGGGCAGTGCCCTTCTTATCATATCGTGATGCATACTTAAGAATGTTACTGCGGCAAAATGCCTCAGCGTCTCCACATGCTTCAATTAAATCTAACGTTTGAATACTGTCATTGCCAGCAGAGTAGTGTTGGTTGTAAGTGCCTGCGATGTAGTCACGTAGCTCTTGCAGGAGAGCGTCTTCATCATATTTAAAAAAAGTCATACTTTCACGGGGTACATACAAATTCAATATCTTCATAATAGCATTCTTGACAATCTCCGTCAAGGTTGATGACGGTGATAACATCACCCGTCACTTTAGCGACTCTGGCACAACCAGAACCGTAAATGCGGATGATGCTACCAATGAATGTACAATCTCCTGGTTCAGGCATTTGTTTCTTCCTCATCAGTGTTTACATCAGCATCAATCTTATCATACAATTCAATGAATGATTGCTTAGTTTCTTCATCAAAGCGATTGACACAAACTTTGATTGCTTTCATACGGTCGTTCCAAATAGCATAGGCACGAACAATATGAACAAGACGACGGGTGGAAATAACCTCATCAATACCTCCATCTTTAAAAGTTTTACGGATAATGTCTGCCCAGTTAGCAAGGTTAGTGCAGAACTCTTCATCGTGCTTGCCAACAGAAGCAGCAACACGCACCAAGATTTTACTCTCAATAGCAGGAGTAGGATACTCTTGCTCAAAAGTTAGAGCGAAACGCTCAAGAAATGCTTCGTTGAGAACGTTAGTACCAATAAAGCGACCGTCATCAGAACCCTTACCCTTGGTGTTGGCAGTAGCGATGACGTTGAAACCAGCAGCAGGTTGGACATACTTACCAATCTTCTTCAGGAAAATACCTTTGCCTTCAAGAACAGACTGAAGACACAGGATCTTGTTAGAGGCGAGATCCACTTCATCTAGAAGCAGCACAGCTCCCCTCTCAAGAGCTTCCACGACGGGTCCGTTATGCCAAACAGTGTTGCCATCAACAAGACGAAACCCACCAATAAGATCATCCTCGTCGGTTTCAATGGTAATGTTTACACGAATCAACTCCCTATTTAGAGCAGCACATGCCTGCTCAACAGAGAAAGTCTTACCGTTACCAGAGAGACCAGTGATGAAAGTCGGGTAGAAAATACCAGACTGAATAATTTTCTTCACATCAGTGAAGTTGCCAAAAGGAACATAGTTGTCGTCCTTGGAAGGAACAAGGTTTTGCTGAATAGCAGGAGCAGCAGCAGGTGCTTCGTAAGTTTTCTCAAGACGTTCTTGAACAGTCAAGTTCCATTTGCCGATGCCTTGCTTATAATCCTTAAGGCGTTTCTTGACAGTAGCAAGAGAACAGTTGAAGTGCTCAGATGCCTCAAACAATTGCTTCGTGTTTACCTCAGTACCGCAGTTGTCGGTAAGGTAAGAAACGAGATCTTCAGTTGAAACGGGAACGGGAGCGAAAGGCATTTGTGTTTTGTGTTGTATGAATATAGTATATGGTGTACAGGGGTCATTGGCGACCCCATGTGTACCAGTTTGTCAACTGACATACTCAACGAATGAGTTGAGCAGTTTTTTGTTGGTGGACTTGCTACCGAGCATCTTCTTGAATGCACGTGAGATGGTTCCTTTGCTAGCACCACTTTCTACATTGAACTCAGTGTTCTCATTCATAGAGTTGTTTGAGATAGCATAGAGAGCAGTGAATGCTTTAGCATTTTTGATAATTGCAGATTTCTCTTTCTTCCACTGCTTCTGAACTTCAGAATAACCTTCGTAAGATGCATAGCGACCAACGAAGTTTTGTAGTTGACTACCAGCAAGAATACGGAAACCAATCACATTGACACCAGGATTACGATCACGCAATTGTTGAATGAATGTGTTGGTCACATTGTCATGCTCAAACTGTTTGTATGTGATACCAGTTTCACGATCACGAAGAACCTGATAATAGTCAATGCGACGAGGACGAACAGCATACTCATCTTTATGATCAAGATAAATCTCATGACCGTATGCTGCAGAGCAACTTTCACCATCAGACAGAATGCAGACATTAACTTTCTGCAAATCATTCTTTTGTTTGAACTGAGGGATGATGTAGTTCATCATCATAATTGCCTCATTCAAAGGAGTACCAGACAAACCAACACCAATTGTTGATTGATATCCAGTGTAGTGCCTGTAGATAGATGCTTCACGCCAGAGGTTCTTACACATACGCTCATAGTCACGAGCGTTAGAACGAGAAGAAACAAAGTTCATCAAGTGAAAGTATTCATCATTGATATACACAACGTTCTTTTCAACACCAGGATAATCATAGTCAATATAACCTGTGTCGCCAGACATAGCACGTTTTGCAATTACCCAATCATTAGTAAATGCATAAACTTCAAATGGAATCTGCACTTTCTTACAGAAAGCAGTCAGGTTCAGAACTTGCTTGACAGTTGCAAGAATCTCATTAGACATAGAACCAGACCAGTCAAGCAGGAATAGCAAACCGTGGTTTTTACCATCAGGAAGAACAGTTACTTTCTTGAAGATGTCTTCGTTATAACGATAAGTGTGTAACTTTGCAGTATCAAGCACACCAGTTTTAGATTGACCAGCACGAGCGTAAGCGTCAGCAGACTTACGACACTCAAACTCTTTAACAAGATAGTTTACCTCCTTTTGTGACTGCTTACGGAACTCGTAATAGAGGTTGTCAACGTCTTCATACCTTTCGGATTCAACTGCATTTGTATCAATCCAGTCGTGCAGAGTAGTCCAATCAACAACAATATTATCTATGTTGACAGTCTTAGGAAGTTCAACATATATGGGGTTTCTGCCATAAGAAGAAGGAGAAGAAAGTTTCTCAGCAGCACTATCAAAGGAACGCTGAGTTTCAGAAGTTTCAGAACCTTCGTCAGTAAGATTTCCTTCATCGTCATACCAGTCGTCACGAACATCTTCTAGATCTACACCACCAGAAGATGATGCACCGCCACCAGAACTCTGTGGATTGGTGTCAGGTTGGTCAGTCTCCTCGCTAGACTGCGACTCAGTTTTCTCTTCAGATTGCTGCTCAGATTGTTCGGCATCGGTGCTTTCGTTTTCACCCTCTTCTTGAGGTTGTTGAGCAGGCATCTCCATGACTGTTTCAGTCTGGTTGCTGAAATTGTATACGTCTTCAGCAATCTTCAGTACATCTTCAAAAGTTTCTGCAAGATCAGTGCGAGCAACAAACAATTTCTCCTCAATAGAAAAAGGAATCATGGCGCTAGCACCAATCTTGAAATGCAAATTGATACGGTCAATCAGACTGAAGGTGCTGAGATCTTCGTCAAGAATACTGAAGAAGTCCATGTCATTCAGTTCCTTGTAACCACCAGCAAAAGACTTGCGGAGACCAGGGAACTTACGCTTCATCAGTTTCTCAATACGAGCGTCTTCAATGACGTTCACAAAGTCCTTGGGGCAGTCAGCAACATCACGCCAGTCTTCGTTAGGAGTGAACAGTGCGTGACCTACCTCATGACCAACCAGCATGTCGTAGACTGTACCAGATGCTTTGTCCCACATCGGCAGAGTCAAGACACGACGATCAACGTCAAACATTGCAGTAGAGGTTTTGCGATGCTCTACAATCAGG
>Ga0213864_10000778_pt1 | contig 14604 bp, 17 predicted proteins | sample PICome_5_FD_160078 | JGI IMG/M metagenome (GOLD analysis project Ga0213864, IMG submission 160078) | Coastal seawater microbial communities near Pivers Island, North Carolina, United States - PICO247 | ecosystem: Environmental > Aquatic > Marine > Coastal | place: USA: North Carolina... | reverse complement strand
AATCTTTTCATTTTGATTGATAGTCATACAAAAGTCGATGAAGTTCTTGTCGAGAAATGGTACAATCAAGTCAAGGCCGTGCGCTCCCGCACATCTATCCGCCCTCAACCCATCAAACTGATGAATCAAACGAAGACGACGCATGTTTTCACATGCAAATTCATCAACATTTGGTGCGTTATGGAAATAGAGATAGCCTCCCAAAATCTCATCACTCCCCTCACCCGAAAAGATGTATCGACATGTGGTGTGCTGCTTGATGTACTTACAAAGAAGCCACATCGGGGTACTCGCCCTCACTGTGGTCGTGTCATAGGACTCGAGGGAGTGGATCACATCGTTGATGTGTGCGAGTCCCTCCGTCACCGTAAATTTCACCTCTGTGTGTTCAGTACCAAGATAGTTTGCAACTTTTCGAGCAGCTTCGAGATCTGGGCTTCCCTCTAGACCAATCGAGAACGTTCGAATCTTTCCCAACTTTCGAGACGCAATCGACGCGATAAGACTACTGTCGAGACCACCCGATAGAAGGAAACCAATGTCTCTGTCAGTCGTGTCAATGCGATCATGTACAGCATGTTCGAGAGTTTCTCGGAGTTCCCGATGAATGTTAGTCTTCAGATACTTATTGACTTTCCAATACCCATTGTGATAGCACACAAAGTCGTTGATGTATGAATCATATATGTGACCAGGTGGGAAGATGTGAATTTCAGAGTTTAGAAACAAAAGTGCTTTGACTTCACTCGCAAACGCGATAGAGTCTGGAGCGTAGCGAGTGTAAAACATGGGTCGAACACCCACTGGATCACGGGCAGCCACTACACGTTTACCATTTGTCCACACGAAAGCAAAGTCTCCGTTGATGTTCTCGATAGTCTTCATGAGACCATAGTCTTTCAACATAGGGATGAGAACCTCACAATCACTCTTACTCACCTCATCACCCTTGAGAAAGTCTCGATAGTTGTAAATCTCACCGTTACACACGAGCATCTCATCACCTTGTCGAAAGGGTTGCATACCCGCGTCGGTCAAATCATTGATGGCGAGGCGATAAAAGTCCATTCGACATTTGCCAATTGTCTTAGTTCTGTAGTCATCTGGACCTCGGTGAGAAAGGAGATAGGAAGAAACTTCGACTTCTTCACCGAAGAGAGCTAGGATGCCACACATTATTGGTACAAGTTAATTTGTTTTTAAGTTGAATTCAAGTAGATCTCTGTACAAACGCTCATCGACAATGGCATCCATCTCCTGGCCAGACATTGAGATGGATTCGATGTTTCCCAGATCTGCTGCATCAAACTGAAGAACACAATAGAATGACGAATTCGTTCGACTTGCAATTTTGTCAATCGTGCTAAAATCATACGTCTCAATTTCGAGATATCGTTTCACCTGCGCAGGAGTCCGCATTTTTACATCAGTCTTACTTTTCAGTTTTCGACTTCCACTCGACATGTCGAAGCATGGCCAAACACCGTGTTTGGATCTAAATTTTGATACATAATCTACACAGGCATTAGCCTTTTCTTTTTCAGCAAAGCATACAAAGCGCGTTTTGGAGGAAGGATCAACCAAGCTCAGGTACGTCCCGTTTACATTTAATTTTACAAAGTGGAACTCCATATAATTATATTAAGGAAAAAAACTTTAATTAATATACATGAACTTCCCCAAAACCCCTGGTCAATGTAAATATATGCTCGCCCTAAGGTCTCCTAAACCAATCGTAATTGGAACTGGACCAGCGGGTACAGGTAAGACAATGTTGGCGTGTCAGATTGCACTCGAACATGTTCACAAGTATCAACGTCCTCGGATCATTTTGACGCGCCCGATCGTGGCAGCTGACGAAGACATGGGATACCTCCCGGGTGACATGGTTCAAAAGATGGAACCATGGACGAAACCGATGTTTGATATTTTTGAAAAGTATCTCAGTCACAATCAGATTGATAGGTACGTTCAGATTGAACCCCTCGGATACATGAGGGGTCGCACGTTCGATAATACACTGATCATCGCAGATGAGATGCAGAATGCTACACCCAATCAGATGAAAATGCTTTTGACCCGTGTGGGTGAAGGTACAAAGTTGGTCGTGACTGGCGATCTCGAACAGTCCGATCTTGGATCAGACAATGGTCTCGCGGATCTCATTTATAAGATGCAGTGTCTCGATTTAGAGTACATCACACATGTGGAGATGGAAGATGACGATATCGTTCGTCATCCCGCCGTAAATGAAGTGCTTAAAGTGTTAAACGCTTAATTTACAAATGACCAAGATTATCATCGCATTTCCTGGTCGGACATTTTCTGGAACATTTCTCATGAATTGGACAGAAACTATAATTACTCTCGCGAGAAAGGGATATCACACAACCATATTAAACGAATATTCAAGTTTTGTTCCATTTTCTCGAATGAAGACACTTGGACTTGATGTACTCCGGGGTGCTGATCAGAAGCCTTTCGGTGGAAATCATGATTATGACGTTTGGCTCACATTGGATTCCGATATCATCTTTACACCTGAACAAATGATCGAACTCATCAAAGATACAGAAAAGTACCCAGTCGTTTCTGGTCTCTATCGAATGACGGATCTTAAACACTATGCATGTGTCAAGGAGTGGGACACAGAGTATTTCAAAAAGACTGGGTCTTTCCAATTCATGCGACCCGAGGACGCAGAGAAAGAGGAGAAGTACATCTCTGTAGCCTACAACGGAATGGGTTTCTTCGCGTGTCGCAAAGGTGTCATCGAGAAGTTGAAGTATCCATACTTTAGCTACCCTCTCATCGAGATTGAAGCTGAAGATGGGAAAATTCTGAGAGACATGTGCTCCGAGGATGTCGCGTTTTGTAAGAACCTCACCGATGCTGGTTTCGACATCATGGTAAATACAGATCTTGTTGTTGGACACGAGAAAACTCTCGTAATTTGAAGTTCTGCACATCGTTGTTTAGTAGTTTCATACCCCGTTCGACACGTCGAAGTCTCTCCTCCATTTCCTTCTTTTCATGTTTAACCCGTTTGTACCACTCCATCATCTCATAGACTTCCTGATCGATCTCTGTATATCGCTCGGCAAGTCTGTAGTCTGTGGGAAGTTGTCGAAGGTCTGCGGCGAGTTCTTCGCCGCGTACCTCCAAGTCTTGACATCTATCTTTGAACTCTTCCATCGTACTTACATAGAGCTCTTATTTTTTAATTATATGTGTTAGAGCAAGTTTTGGATCGGTACCAAAACCTAGAGCATTTTCTGAACCGATAAGTTTGTCATCTTTCATGAAGATACGACCATTATTCTTGTATATGCGTCCCTGAAAGTCCGGCCAATTGATCCAACCAACTTCATTCATCTTGAGGGTCTTATCAAGATGCAAATCTTCTTCGGTTATACCCAAATGTATATTGATGCGTGGAACAAAGAAGGCGTCACAATCTTTCTCCATTATGACAGTCTTCAAAGATTTAATCAAGGTTTCGGTGGGCATCTCATTCGAATTCAGATAAAAGATGTAATCGCCCTCCATCTTTGGAATTTCATCGTCTGAGATGACTACAATCTTATCATCTGGATCTTTCATCTTGTTTAAAAAATGAACAAGTCCTTTGGTTTCACCCCGGTCACGGATGCAGTATGTAAACTTGATATCCTCCTCGTAGCTGATACTCCTCCAATCAATAGACTTACCGGTGATCGTATTTTCTATGTACCTATCCACATTCCTCTTCTTCAAGTTATTGATGTACTCCATGTCCACCAGATCTGGATGAACATACCAATCTTCATAAACAGAGTTTGGAGACTTATCGTGTATATCGTCGAAAATACATACATATCCATGTCGTTTAAAAATTTCCCTAGATTCTTCACGATCGGCAAACTTTTCATCACCCACGTATGCATCATGTTCGAAGGTCACTACAGCAAACTTGTGACGATGTAAAACTTCTTTGTCAAGTTTACGAAGAGTCTTAATAGTTGCATCACCATCTAGATCGAGAGAAAGATAGTCGATATTTTCGGGCATCTCGGTTTCGTCAAATAGTCTCACATAGTCGAGAGTGGTAGCATCGGTTATGACGTGTACACTCTCTGGTCGATGCTTTTTGTATCCCGGAAGAAAATGATCGAAGTAGTCGACCATGATACCTTTCCAACCGTAGTCAGTCTCTAGGATATAGGTGTTGTTGATATGAACTGGTTCGTGGGAACCAATCTCAACAAAGGTACCATTCCTCTTATTCTTCAAAACATTCAAAACAAATTTATCTTGTAGTGCCTGTCCGTGATACTGAGGCATACTATAACATAAACAGTAATACTCTTTAATATCAGTTCATTTGTTCCACAATTTCCTTCGCCGCCTTGATCCTGAACTCGAGATCCGTCGAAGGCCACTGGATGACAAAGTCACCCTTTTGCCATTGTCCATCTGTACCGAGGATATCCTTGTATTCTTTGCGATCCTTAAGTTTGGGATGTTTTGTATAGTCATACGAATTCATTACTCGCTGTGGAAGAATTTTCGCAACTCTCGCCCAAAATGTTCCACCGGGTGTGACACCAGTTTCTTCGAGGTGAGTGCCCACGAAAAGATCTTGAATGAGTTGATTTTCAAACAGGTACCAATTTCTGTACAATGGCATACCAGCAATGACTGTATCAAGAAATGCTTTACCGATTGGTGAATTGCGAATTATCATGTTGCCACAATTGATTCCATTGCAATCCGCAGGGATGACAATGTGTGTATTATCAGTCGTATGCTCTTTGATGATGTCTTCAACTTTAATTTCCATGTTGGTAATCATAACGTCACAATCAGTATTAAAAATCCATTCAGCATCAGGATATTTTTCCATCGCTTCTTTCATGAGAAAGATTTTTCCCCAACCCATTGGAGCGTGTGTATCTGGAATTGGTGGAAGTTTGGCCATCATTCGCAGTCCACTAACTTTATCACCACCATCTTTTGCATAATGAAGTCTGTAACCATGTTTCAAACAGTACTCCAATTTATTTTTATATAGCGTCAATTCTGCAAGTGGTTCGAAGTTTTCGTCATGTAGAGACGTAACGACGATCATTTAATATTTCGGGGTTTATGGTTTTAAGTACTTTAAAGGTGTGAGTTATTACTTGACAAATGAACGTTTCGGAACTCATTGGAAAATTCCTACATGATCGAAACGTCACTAAATGTTTTTCAGTTACGGGTGGTTTTGCTATGCACTTGAATGATATCTTTGGTCAGCACATGGACGTAACGTACACACATGGTGAACAATCAGCCGGTTACGGAGCCCTAGGTTGGTCATCATACGAACATAATCCGAGTATCTGTTGTGTGACGTCTGGATGTGGTGCTACAAATGCAATCACCCCGTGTCTGATTGCATATCAAGACAGTGTTCCGGTCTTCTTCATCAGTGGTCAGGTTCATCGAGATGATAATATCCGAACGAGGGGTGGAAAGATTCGCGGATATTTTGGTTCCGATTGTGATATCGTGGAGAGTGTAAAAGGAATCACAAAATATGCAGTCGAATTGACAGATCCATCACAAACTCTATCTGTACTTAACAAGTGTTACCATGAACTCACCACCGGTAGACTTGGTCCAGTATGGCTATCAATTCCAGTTGATGTCCAATCCATGAAAGTACCATCGACAATCGAAAATGTAAAATTGTCCCAAGAAAGTTATGTACAGTATCTACCACAAGAGTTTCTCGATGTTTGGTCAAAATCAAAGAGACCTATCGTCTTAGCTGGAAATGGTATTCATCTTTCAAAGACGAAAAAGGAATTCAAAGACTTTTTGAAAAAACATTCACTTCCATATGTCGTGAGTTTTTTTGGAAGTGATCTCGGTGACGACTACACTGGAAAGACTGGTCTCATTGGAAATAGGGCTGGAAACTTTGCGATACAAAATGCGGATCTCGTGTTGTGCCTAGGTTCAAGGATGTGTAAAAGTATCACTGGATACAAACGAGAACTTTTTGCGAGAGAAGCGAAGATTGTGTATCTGGATATAGACGATTCCGAATTTATCGAAGACAAAAAACTTGACATCAAAATCCAGATGGATCTAAAAACTTTTTTCAGTTTGGAGTTACCAGATATTCAACCAGATCCTGTGTGGATCAAAAAAAATAAGGAGTGGAAAGACATGTGGTCTGAAGAAATGCCTGAAAAGAATGGAGATTTGGTTTGTCCATACCGACACTTGAACGAGTTTTTTAAGATGAAATGTGCCAACTCTGTCGTGACGATGTCATCTGGTTCGATTTATTGTGTCGGTTGGCACATGTACAGATACAAAGAGGGTGATCGCTTCATCACGAGTGGTCATGGTGACATGGGTTATGAAGTTGCGACGGCCTTGGGTGCTTCGTTTCATGGAAAGAGGACATGGGTCATAGTTGGAGACGGTTCGTTCCAATACAACATTCAGGACTTACAGACGATCAAGCATCATAATTTGCCCATAACCATACTCGTATTTAACAATGGTGGATATGGTGCTATAAAAATCACCCAAAACGCGGTATTCAAAAGAGAGTTTGGCACAAGTTCATCGAGTGATCTTACATTTTGTGACATCGAAAAGGTCACGAAAGCTTACGACATCCCATACTACAAGGTGGAAAGGGATGATGACCTCGGATATCTCAAGCACCAAGATGGACCAATCGTGGTCGAGATCGTGTGTAACACACAAGGTAGATATCCAAGACTTTCGAATAAACCTCAACCAGATGGAACATTCAAAAACATGCCGTATGAAGAAATGGCGCCATTTTTGAGTGATGAGTTTCTCAGTGAAAATATGTTTGTTTCCAGAGTTTAAAGATTTGTTTACACAGAAATACATGGTGTTCATCGATAGAAATAATGAACCCGCGAACGTCGAGTATGAAGCGGAAGAACAATTTCTAGTTAGAAAATACATTCCGAAAGATGCCAAAGTGTTGGAATTGGGTGCTAGATACGGAACAGTCTCTTGTGTAATTTCAGAAATTCTTGATGATCCAACTCAACATGTCGCAGTCGAACCGGATAATTCCGTCATAGAAGCTCTCACGTTCAATCGCGATAACAACGGTGGAAAATTTCACATCTTCGAAGGCGTCGTTTCTAATAAGGGGTACGAACTAGCCTTCATCGACCCAAAATATGACTTACATGAGTATGGGACGTACACGAAGGAGACTGACAATCCAACTGTAAAGAATGTATCCCTCGAAAAACTTTCAGAACTCTATGACATTAAGTTTGACTGTATAGTTGCTGACTGTGAAGGATTTTTCTGCAATTTCGTCGACGAAAATGAAGAGGCTGTAAAAAACATGCGAGTGATTATTTACGAACAGGATGGAATTCCATGGCCAGAATATATGAAAAAGTATGAACTTTTGGATAAGAAACTTTTGTCACTTGGTTTTTCACGAGTCCACACCATACCTCATCCAAAGTATGAAAATAATCCAAACTTTCATAACGTGTGGGTTAAAGACGAAAATTAATAGTTTTTCAATGAAGTTCATAAGTCATTGTAGATCTTGTAGTTCGAACACATGCACTACAAGACCTGCCATATTAGCACCTTTTTTAGTTCAAAGAATGTTTGACATGTCTCCAGAGACAACTCAACAATTATATGGTTTTCCAAATCAGATAAATTATTTTCCTTGTAAGACGATCAAATGTAATGAGTGTAAGTTTGTGGGGGTAAACATCGTATTTGATGACGACGAAATGATGCGTCTATACAAAAATTACAGAGATGAAACATATACCAACATCAGACTTGGTTTTGAACCGACGTACCAAAATGACGTTTTCAATGTACGACACACTTATGTTGATGAAGTCTCACAACCTTTTATCGAACAAAATACATCTAACGTAGAGACCCTCATAGATTTTGGTGGTTACGATGGTCTCAATACACCACGTGTCGGTAATAAGAGATACGTCTATGATATTTGTGATGTACAGTCTTGTGTACCAATCGTAGAGAACCTATTCAAATGTGATCTCGTGACATGTATGCACGTGTTAGAACATGTACCTGACCCTAATAAAATCCTCGAAGAAATGAAAGGTTATGCGAAATATTACTATTTTGAAGTACCCAAGGAGAATGTAGAAAACAAAGAATTCTGGCACGAACACATCAATTGTTTCACGATGGACAGTTTCTGTCATTTACTCTCGAGGTACTTTAGAATAGTAGCAAAAAAGGAGGATAAGTTTTTACATGTACTGTGTGAGAACATCTGAGGAGTAGAAGTGATGTTTTCCCATGTCGACAATCTTTTTAAACACATCGTACACCTGCTGGATGGATACATCTTCGTGTTTCTCAATTACCTCAATCGCGTAATTGACATGCATCGAATACATACCAGATAGGAGATATGGAATACCCGATTTTTTGTAAGACTTTACCCACTTGTCACTATAGATGAGTGATGGGAGAAGTTTGTAGTTCCCCTTGTTTTCCATATGCGCGAGAACATATTCCGAAATGGCATTTCCGGAGCCTCTACCGAATCCACCGAACGTGACGTCTACAATGTCTGCACCATTGTAAAGTGCGTCGATGGCTTTCACAGAAGCGTTCTTTAGATTGTCATGGGCGTGAAAGCCGATCAGACCCTTGTAATCCTTTTTGATCGTGTTAAGAATAGATCGCATCTTGTAGATGCCCAGATTTCCATATGTGTCCGCGATGTAAAAATACTCAATAGGTACGTCGTTGAGAATTTCACACATTTCTCTCACCTGATCATCACTCATTTTATCGATGCGACCGACATTCACACACACTTCGTACCCAAGTTCCTTTAGCTTTTTACACATCTCGACAGTTTCATGTATAAGTTCGGTGTTCAACTTTGAATCGTCCTTGTCTCTGCAATGATAGGCGATGAGAACTCTGACCATAGTGATGAGTGACTCTGACTTTGGCACAAAATCATCAATTGTGAAGGTACCCATCTGAGCCATCAATGCAAGCTTACACTCCGGTACGATGATGTCACTGAACGTCTCATTGACTAGAGACTCGGGTGTATAAAACCAGGGACCATTCGTGTGTTCATTTCGTCGAAATCCAACTTCACAGTACTCTATGCCACAGTCTTTGACCGAATTATAGCACGCCCTCGCATGTTCCTTTGTGAAATACCAGTTATTCACGTATCCACCATCACGCATAGAACAATCGAAAAGTTTCATTTTAACTATACTACGTTCTCTCCTTTATATAACTCTCACCTAAACCTGGATTCTTGATTTCATGCGTCGCCCCAAATTTTTCAGCCCATTGAGAGAGAAGAAACTTTTCGGGGTACACGAGATCATACTCCTTTTCAAACCGTTCACCCTTCACATACTCCCAAACAATCTTTCGAACATCTTCTATATCGATAAAGTCAAAATATTTATCTTGGTCGATGACAACATGTCCTTCGCGTTTACACACGGCACTAAACCTCGTCGGAAGTTCTCCAGATCCATAACATCCCCAGATGCGAAGTGAATAGGCATTCGGAATCGTCTCGATGCGCCTATCTATCAACCACTTCGACAATCCATATGGATCAATCGGGGGATCCCCACGAAGTGCTGCACCACTCGAAAAATAAATCAACTTACCTTTGAAAACCCTCACGACATTCTCAAACATGAGAAGATTTTTATGAGTGACTTCACCATCATCGGGACGAAGACGACTTCCACCTATGACGGCACAGTGGATGACAACATCGTAGTCGTGTGTTTTGAAGTATTCCTCGACAGCCCCTTGATCTGTCAAATCGAGTGTCTGACGTGAAACACCCACCCAATTCGTATCACGTAGTAAGTTCTTACCAACAAAACCACCGGAACCCAACACACATACACGGGTCATTTATTTAAAGTTATGAGAATACTTTAACTAAGATGATTTTTCTCATTGATTTGGATGGAACATTGCTCGACACCGACCATCTTCATTATGAAGCTTGGGCGCGGGTACTCAAGGTTAGTGCCGACTACATCGAAAGAGTTGTCACCACTCATGGAATTCAGTATATATTAGATGATTTCCCAGATCCATCACAATTGAGACGACAAAAGATTCGTGAAATGTTAAAGTTTGACGACATTCAACTCATGAAGAATGTAGATTTGTTCATAAACTTCATCGTAGAAAATGAAATCGATCATGTTGTGGTGACAAATACTGATCGTAAAGTTGTCGAACATTTTAGAAGTAAAGTTCCGATTCTTAACAAGCTAAACAATTGGATCGTTCGCGAAGATTATGACAAACCCAAACCAGACTCCGAATGTTATCGGTTGGCACTCGATCGTTTCGGACACAAAGGTGATTGTGTGATTGGTTTTGAAAATTCGAAAGAGGGTCTAGAAGCTCTTTCTAAAATTACTCATAATATCTTCCACATTCATCCCGAAAGTGATTACTTAAAAATTTTGGAACATGTAAAAATACAATGCCTAAAAAGGTTTGGTATGCACCCAACAAATTTGAATCATATGGGGAGGAGGAAATTAAAGCCGTTGAAAATTGCCTTCGTGATGGCTGGCTTGCTGGCTTTGGTGATCGCACTGTGGAATTTGAAAAGAGGGTCGCTGATCTCTTCGGAAAAAAACGAGGACTATTTGTGAATTCCGGTAGCAGTGCGATCCTTCTTGGTCTATGCGCCCTCAATCTCCCCAAGGGTTCTGAAGTTGTCACACCTGCGTGTGGCTTCGCCACGACTGTTGCCCCACTCGTGCAACTAGGTCTCAAGCCTGTCTTCTGTGATGTCGGTCTCAATACGTATGTGCCCAGTGTTGAAGACCTCAAGAAGGTTGTCACTCCCGATACAAAGTGTCTCCTTCTCCCAAATCTCATAGGGAATATGCCCGATTGGTCTGCCATTAAGGAGGCTTTTCCAGATCTCATCCTGTTTGAGGATTCTGCCGATACCATCACGCACACTCCTTGCACGGACATCAGCACCACAAGTTTCTATGCGAGCCATGTGATCACCGCGGGTGGTGTAGGTGGTATGGTTATGTTCAACGACGACGAACAATACAAAAGAGCCATCATGTATCGAGATTGGGGTCGTATCGGTGACAATATCGAAGAGCCTAGCGAGCGGTTCAACCACTCAGTCGATGGTATTCCATATGACTGGAAATTCCTATATGGTGTCGCCGGGTATCATCTCAAGGCGTGCGAAATGAATGCAGCGTTTGGTCTCGTACAACTCGATAAGCTCGAGGGTTTCTTGCGAAAGAGACGTCAAAATATCGAGAGATATCTTCAGAATCTGAAGGAATGTCCATACTACACACTCCCAGATGATTCTCAACTTCCAAACTGGCTCGCCATACCTCTGCAGTGCCCAGATCGTCTCGAACTTGTGAAATTCATGGAGAAGAATGATGTTCAGACGCGTGTCACATTCGCTGGAAATATCACCAGACACCCAGCTTTCAGGGAATATCTGGATACTTTTGAAAACGCCGATCAAATCATGAAGGATGGTTTCCTTCTGGGTGCACACCATGGCATGGATCTTGAAGATGTCGATCGTGTGTGTAATTTACTCAAAAAATTTGCGGATCATAAATTAAACGGGAAATGTTCTCTAATGTAATGGTCACCGGTGGGTGCGGCTTCATCGCATCTAATTTCTTAAACATCATGAAGAAGAGATATCCAAACATACATTTCGTAAATGTCGATAAACTTGATTACTGTTCGAATGTTCATAATGTTGAACCGGATGTTGCCACCTTTATAAAGGGTAATGTCGGTAATGCAGAACTCATCGAAAATCTTATCAAACAGTACAAGTTTGATGCTGTTTTCCATTTCGCAGCTCAAAGTCATGTCGATAATTCGTTTGAAAATGCCCTCTCCTTCACGATGGATAATACACACGCGACGCACGTACTCATAGAGGCGTGTAGACACTATATACCGAATGTCGAATTTATACACTTTAGCACTGATGAGGTATATGGGGAGTCTAAAACTGACACCCCATTCACAGAAGATGAAGGTGTTCTCAGACCTACAAATCCATACTCAGCTTCAAAGGCTGCCGCGGAGATGATTGTTCGTTCCTACATCGAATCCTTCGGTATGAACATCAAAGTCATTCGTTGCAATAACGTGTATGGACCCAATCAGTATCCAGAAAAACTCATACCAAAGTTTAAGAGACTGTTAAAGGAAGGTAAAAAATGTACGATCCATGGTAAGAATTCTGCCAACGTGAAACGAGCATTCATGCACGTTGAAGACGTCGTGAATGCCGTGGAGACAGTATGGAAAAGTGGAAAAACAGGTGAAATTTATAACATCGCATCAGATGATGAGCTGAGTGTCATGGAAGTGACTAAACTCATCATCGAGACTGTTTTGGGAACGACCGACTATGATAGATGGATCACGTACGTCGAAGATCGTCCGTTCAACGACAAAAGATATTACATCTGTGCTAAAAAACTCAAGGCACTCGGATGGAAACAAACTAAAACGAGAGATGATATCGTAAAGTTTTTACAATCACATTAGAGCGTCGTAAAAGTTTTTACCGTTGGGTGAAGAATAATTCTTTCTATCCTCCCACCGAAGATCTTGTTTATCAACTGACTTTATGTGCCATAGAGCAAGTCCCGGATCTGCATTAAACGCGATAGGATTTGTAGCACCGATGATGTTTTCATGGAGTTTATTCCCATAACAAATCTTGGGATCGTTTTTGAAAATTCTCCCTTGATAATCCGGCCAATTTATCCAATCCAACTCATTGGCGTTGAATCCAAAGTTATCCAACCACTCCTTTGTGGATCCAGGGTGAATGTTTATTCTTGGAACCGAAACTAGGTCGGCACCACTATCCTTCAGTACATCTTTCAACATCTTGATCAATTTTTCTTTAGGCATCTCATCGGGGTCGACAACAAATATGTAGTCTCCAGTACATTTCTTCAGATGAAAATTGCGATGCTTTGCAAAATCACCACAGAAATCCCTCTCAGATAAAACGATGTCATCACTAAAGTGTTTCAAAACATCTCTGACAGATTGGCTCGCATGAAGTGTGTCGAGTAGAATATTGATCTCATCTTCAGGATCCTTGACTTTTCGTAAGAACGAGATGAGGTTGTATAAATCCTTGGACTCATTGCATACCGTGATAGCGTAAGACAACTTCATTACAAATATCGCGGTAGTTGCTTTTAAGTCTTTTACATATGCGTCCATAAATCGTCTCCGAACACAGTCCTAACCATGTTCGTGTTATAATTTCCCTTCACATCTAGGTGTAAAAAGTTTTTAGATGGATTTCCAATCTCCATCATGTTTATCATCCATGCGTAGCAACTGTCCATACAATGTACCTCCTTCGCATTTTCAATCACTGAAAGGTAATCAAAGATGTTTGGATTTTTTGTTATGATATCCGGAGTAATTCGGAAAACATTCGGGTGGTCACTGTTTATTTTCATACCGCGACTCTCATCGTCATGAATGAATACGTAATCATCGTGTTCACACGTGATCTCTTTGGACTTGTCCCTCACAACCTTAAACTTGGAGTACATGTATTTAGGTGGAATACCAGCTTGAATGTATACACTGTGTGCCCAATTTACCATCTCGGTTGGGGGTCCTTCCATGATGTATTTCCAAACATCGATAGGCAATCTGTACGTCGCTAAAGGTAAAACTTTGCCTTCCACTTGCGACCACATCTCTTGAGCATTCGTCGTGTTCACCACCTTGATCTTAACACGATCCTCAATGTCTCGATACATGAATTGAACAGATTCAAGATGATGCTTCTGCACGAAAATACAAACATGTTCATCTTCTGCGAAATGTCTCACCATACCATTGAGCATGATGGCGTCACCCAAACCGAGATGATGTAATATGGTGATCATATGGTTGTAAAGTCTAAATAATCTTTAAGTGTAACTCTTCTCTTCGACAAAATTAGATCCTTGTTCAATGTTGATAGTCTTTTTCAATCTAGAGCGCTCATCATTGAGTTTGTAGACACTCCTCGCCTTCTCGATAAACTCATCATCAAACTTTTCCTTCTTCTCCAAAAGTCTGAGGTCGTCCTCGACATCCCAAAGTTTACGATTCACTTCCATGAGCTTCTCTTTCACAGGTGTAGGAAACTCCAACTTTCGAATCGTTTCCAGCTCATGACGAACATTTTTCAACTTTTCTGGATCCGTGATCTTCTCGTTCTTTATTTCGAGAATAGTAATTTTATCGATCAATTCTCCCTTTGAGATCTCAACAAGCATTTAAAGAGAAGTGTCCCTTCCCTTTAAATGTATGCAGCCGTTATAACCGGAGCAGATGGTCAAGATGGTGTGTATTTACGAGAGTTATTGGAAAGTAAAGGATACTTCGTCAAATGTTTCGGACGCCAAGATGACATCTTAAATTACTCGAATGTTTGTACGTGCATTTCAGAATGTGCTGATCACGATAGGATTGAGATTTATAACCTCGCAGCCCAAAGTCACGTGGGTA
>Ga0213864_10000774_pt1 | contig 14639 bp, 12 predicted proteins | sample PICome_5_FD_160078 | JGI IMG/M metagenome (GOLD analysis project Ga0213864, IMG submission 160078) | Coastal seawater microbial communities near Pivers Island, North Carolina, United States - PICO247 | ecosystem: Environmental > Aquatic > Marine > Coastal | place: USA: North Carolina... | reverse complement strand
GGCAAGCGAAATACATTACATCCCACAACCGCACCAAGCCGAGTTTCATTCCGACCCGCATACCTTCAAAGCAATTTTTGGAGCCTACGGTTCAGGGAAGACAACGACGGCTGTTTTGGAGCTGATAAGGCACGCGATGTCTGTTCCGAACGGTTTAAGCGCAATGCTCGCGCCAACACTGCAGATGTTAAAAGAAACCTCTCACGCAGAGTTGATGAAGTACTTACCATCGACGCATATCGCTCGCGAGGTCAAGACCAGAGGGTCCGAGGCACTGTTCCTAAAGAACGGCCACAAGATTCTCTTACTACCAAGTAACGATGCAGACAAGATTCGTTCCCTTAATTTATCTGCGTTCTATTTGGAAGAGGCATCCAATGCGAAGTTTGATGTGTTCATTGAACTCACCGCGCGAACCAGAAACAAGGCAGCACTAACCTATGCGTACAACGACGATGGGACCCCTACAATGGAATACGATAAAGACTCGAAGGTGTATAGACACAAAGTCGCGCGCTCGCGTTTGCTCGGCATTGTCTGTAGCAACCCGGATGTGGGTTGGATACGCTCAGAGATTTTATTAAAATCAGACAAGGTGTTTGCATCAACGATTTACCCGAAGCATAAAGATTACAACCCCTTTATGTCCACACACTTACACTCATCCTATCAGAATAAATATCTAGATAAAGATTTCCAAACGCGCTTAGGGCGCGGCAAACCGGAATGGTGGGTGAAGCGTTATATTTATGGTTCCTTCGATTACAGTGAAGGACTGGTGTACCCGATGCTTTCAGAAAGTATTGTCGAACCGTTTGTCATACCTCCAAACTGGAAGCGTATGTTCGGTGTCGACTTTGGACTTCGTGACCCAACGGTAATGTTAGCTGCGGCGATTGACCCGGAAGAAAATGTAATGTATATCTATGATGAGCATTACCAATCCGAGAAACCCGTCAGCCATCACGCGAAAAAGATGAAAGCCATTCTTGCTCAAGTTCCCCCAGGATTGATGTATGGGCAAGTGGTCGCCGACCCCGCAGGCGATAAACGCGGTGGCACCACAATGCGAAGTTACTTTAATCACTATGCCGAATACGGTCTGTGGTTCAAGCGAGGTAATAACCAACTCGAAGCGGGTATTATGAAAGTGTTTACTTACTTTAGTTTGAAACGCTTATATATAATGAGTAACTGCGTAAATCTAATCCAGGAGGGACGGAACTATAAATACAAAGAATCCGATATTGACAACGCTAAGAACCGAGGAGAGAAACCAGTGGATGCAAATAACCACACAATGGACGCCCTCAGGTACATCATTATGGAACTACCTGATGACCCGAATGCTATGGCAGCCGAAGTCTATGAAGGAAACAGCGTTAGCAATTGGAGTGGAGTACAAAGATTTAAATGGCCAAAGGCTCTAGAAACAGATGATGACATACTAAGGGAGGATTGGTATGAAGACTTTTAAAAAATTTTTCGCGATGCTTGCGAAATGGACAGGGTTTAAATGGGCTGTAGATTTTCTTAAGAAGTACGGTATTGATGCGCTACTCGCACTATTGATATTTAACTTCCCGATGTATGCAGTCGCATTTATCGATGACCCAGGGTTCCAATCATTTGCACTTGGTTGGACCGCATTCTGGTGGGGACTTGGAGCACTCACACCTGGATGGTTAGTAACAATATTATTAGCTCTATTTATTAGATGGTTGCGTGGATGGTTTAAACAAGCATACCTAGATGTGAAAGAAGCATTTAGAAAACTGCAACTACAAAACCAACTATCTGTCTACTTAACATCTGAAGAAATCGATATGATACTTGAGATGGCAAAGAAAGTAGAATTACAAAGTGAGAAAAAGAGAAAAGTGTTTAGAGATAAACTAAGAAAAGAGCGTCTACAAATGATTGATGACCAGTGGACGAAGGAGGCAAATAAGGGATGAAAACAATGAACAGTAGGCTAGCCATTGATATTGTAATGGCAGCACAGAAGACACAAAAACCTGTGTATATATCAACAGGACAAATAAGAGTAGATGCAAAATCTATTCTAGGCGTAATGTCACTTGTTGACTTGAAAGGTGTGGTTGTTTCAGATAATGATGAGGCGGTCTGGAAAGAAATAATGGACGCTATCGAGGGGGTACCAAATGAATGAACAACTTTTTTATTGGCTTTCTTTTTGTATTATATTTTTATTCGGTTTTCTTCTTGGTTGCTTTGTTGCAGCTAAGTTTCAAATTTTTATTAAGTTTGCTAAAAAAGAAGATTACGAAGAAAAAGTAAAACAATTAGAACAAATGATAGAAACAATGCAAAAGCCAGCAGAGTTAGATTTAAAACCTAGTGAGCTATTCCCACCAGGTGTTAGTCCAGAATATGGGCTACCTAGAAAACTCACTAAAGATTAGGAGGCAGTAAATGCACAAAACTACAAAACAAATATGGGATAATGTAAGGGAAGCCGTTAGCTACAGACAAACAAACTTTGATGTAGCGTGGAGAGAGCTTGACGCATTTGACAGAGGCGACCAGTGGTCAATATCTGGAGCGATGCCAAGTTGGATTCCAAAGCCAAGCACCAACTATGTGTCTAAAGTTAAGAAGTTTAAGACAGGTAACTTGATTTTAGATGACTATATGGGCGAATTAAAGCCGTTGGCACCGGAAAATGCACCACAAATATGGATGTTACAGCGTTTTTACGAGCAAATCTTTGAAAAACTCAACATAAAACATCAAATGACTGATGTTATTCGTACATCTAGACTACTTGGTACAGGTATTTTGTATGTTGGATGGGATGAAAACTACATTGGTGGTACAAGAGGACACTTATACCAAGGTGAAATACTTGTCAAGCCAATCGAACCGTCAACATTCTTCGTTGACCCTAAGGCATTTAGCCTAGAAGAAGCATTATACTGCGGAACATTCATCAGAACAACCAAAGAACACATAATGATGGACCCAACAATCGAAGAAGACAAGAAAAAAGACTTTGAAATGAACCGTTCGATGGCAGGAAGCTCAATGGGTGGGCAAAATGACCGTGGTGAAATCTATTATAACCGTGATTATGGTACATTTCAAGAAGATGTCGTTGATTTAGTGACATATTATGAGAAAAAACCAAATGAAGAAGGCATTGGCTACACTATTTGTGTTAAATACATCGCAGATGGCGTGTTAATTAAAGAAATTGAACAAATTGAGCCTAATAATTTCCCATTTATTATACTTCGTCAACATAAACAAAGACAAAGTTTCTGGGGTATCAGTGATGCACAATTGATATTACCAAATGTTAAAATGATTAACAAAGTACAGTCAATTATAGGTACAATGGCAACGATTTACCAGAATCCACAGAAGATTGTGTATGAAGGTAGTGGTATTGACCCAAGAATTATTAGTAAATATGGTAATGCGTTCGGTCTTGTGTTCTTATCTAAGTACCCAGACTTAGCAAATGCAATGCGTAATGTACCGGTACCAGAAATACCAAGAGCATTACTTGAATACATACAATTCTTAAAAAATGACATTGAAGACTTTACAGGTATGTCACAGTTTGCATCAGGTTCAGGCGCAGGTTCGATACAAACCGCAGGTGGTATTGAATCAATGATTCAGCGTTCACTTGTTGGTGACCAAGATGAGTTTGCACTATTCGAATTGTTTTTGGAAAAAGTATCCTATGCAGTGTTACAAAATGCAATACAATATTATACCGATGACCGTGTAATGCGTATGCGTAGCAACCAACCAAACAATGATTTTGAGTATGAGTTTGTTCCATTCAAGGCTGAAGAGTTTAGAGAATTGGCTTGGGACTTTTCAATTGACATCATACAAAAGATTAAAAATAATGACAAAAATAGAAGAGAAACAATGCAAATGTTATCTGAGTGGCAGTTACAATACAGCCCAGGCGTGCCAATTGTTACGGCAGCAGACATTGTGAAGTCATTTAACCCACCAGGACGCGATGCTATACTTGCAAGAATAGAGCAAGAAGAAAGAAACAGACAGTTTGAAACGGCGTCTGGCATTGTACAGCAGGTTGTACAAGGTATGGAAGCAGGCTATGCACCAGAGTTATTAGCAGAGATTGTCTTTAAAACATTGAACCCACAAGACCAAGGAATGGGTGATATACAGAAGAGACAACAAGGATTACCACCAGAAATGGAATAATTTGAAAATTTAGTTGTATAATCAAAAGAAACAGCGTTATATAGTGTGTAAGGCGGGGATTCCACGCCCCTTTGAGCAGAGCAGGCACCTTATATCCTATAGAAGTCGCTGAACTATAGAATATCTCAAAGCGGAGGAGAAACGAAATGCAAGAAAAATTTAATATTGACTCAATTGTTGCAGAACTTGACAAAGAGTTTGCAGTAGAAGAGGAAAGCCCACAGGCAAGTCTTGAAGAACAAGATAAAGAAGAAATTAACGAAGCGCCTGTTGAAGAGGCACCAGAAGAAACTGTAGAGGAAGAAGAAAGTGAAGAACAAGAAGAAGTCGAAGAAGAAGAAGTAGCTGATGAAGAAAATGTCGAAGCGGTTGTCAGTGAAGACCTTCATAAGCGTAATGAAGCATTTAAGTCATTGCGTGAAGAGCGAGACAGACTAGCTGCGTCTGATAAATTTTTATCAGAATTAGCAAGCCAATATGGGTTGACTAAAGAGCAGTTAATGGAACGATTTACTGCACAACAACAAGAACAAGCAGCAAAAGAACAAGGAATCAAACCAGAACAATACCGTAAAATGGTAGCGTTGGAACAAAAAGTCCAACAAATAGAGGAAGACAAAAGGAGAGAAGTCTTCAACATTCGCGCCGAAGCGTTTGCAAATTACTATGAATTAGACGATAATGACTTAGGATTAGTATTTGAAGAGGCAGGACGATTAGGTTTGGATGTTACAAAAGACCCTAAATTGCTTGAAGTGGTTTACAGAAACTTAGCATACGATGATGCACTAGAGCAGGGGAGACAACAACAACTCGAAAATTCTAGAAAGCGAACTAAAACTTCTACAGGTAAAACAGGGACACAAGGCGCCCAAGTGGATACAACACAAGAACAATGGGATGCCGAAATAACTAAAGCCCTCAAAGACAATTATATTATAAAATAGGAGATAGATATATATGGCAATTCAAGGTAGCCCAAGCACAGCTGTTCAATATAGCGGTGCTAACCAAAGTAATGTCATTTTAAAGCCAGACGCTTATTATGACAAATTATTACTTACTATGTTGCGTCAAATGGAGTTCAAATACTCTAAATACGCAGTAGAAAAAACTTTACCTCGTAACTTCGGGGACACAATTAACTGGAGACGCTTTAACAAGTTATCAAAAGCTTCAATTACAGCGTTAACAGAAGGTGAAACACCAACTGGATTATCAGTTAGTGGTTCAAGTGTAACTGCATCAATCGCACAATACGGTGATGTGTTATACTTTACAGACTTAGTTGAATTACAACAACTAGACAGAGTAAAACAAGAATACACTATCGAACTTGGACATTTAGCACAAGAAGTATTAGACACAATCGTTCGTGATGTATTAGTAGCAGAAGGTTCTGCAGCTTTCGGTAGAGGAGAATCAAATAGTGTATTAGAAGCAATCACTACCAACTCAGCATTGGGTGACTTAGCAGCAGGCGACATTCCAAGAATTGACGACTTCCGTGCAATTGTATTAGGAATGAAAAAATCATTTATCAAAGGTAATAGAAAAGCTGGCGGTAGATATGTAGCATTAGTTGACCCATCTATTATGGCTAAATTATTTGACGATGAAAAAGTACAAAACTTTATGGACTTTGGTAAATCAAACGCTATGTTTGGTTCAGGTATGGTAGTCGATATGTTTGGTATTCACTTCGAAGAAGTATTAAATGCACCTTACTCAAGTTCAACTTCAGACAGTGCAGTTGCTTATGACTCAATCGTAATCGCTGACGAAGCATACGCTATTACTAAATTAGAAGGCTCTGGTATTAGAGTTATCTCTAAAGGATTAGGTTCTGCAGGTGTCGAAGACCCGCTAGACCAAAGACAATCAATTGGTTACAAAATCAATGGATTCTCTGCAAAAGTTTTAAACCCAGAAGCAGTAGTTAACTACTGGTCAGTACCAGCATTTGAAGCAGACGCTTATGCAAGTAACACTACACCTACTTCTTGGGAAGGTAAAGGTTCAGCTCCTGCAAATGAGGTTGTTCCAATTTACACAATTACTTTCTCAGCACACGCTAGTGACTCAGACGCACTCGACTTGTTAAATCAATCTAGTGTAGATGTTCAAAAAGGACAAAGCTACGCAGAAGCATTAGTTAAAGCAGGATTAGCACTTGGTAAAACAGTATTCTTAACAACTGTAAATGACACTATTCAAGGCGATGCTAGTGAAATCTTTGACTTAACTTCTAAGCCTACAGCAGATATTACAGTATTCTTACACGAAGGCGTATTACCAGCTGAGTAATAAATAGATTATAAAAATAAAGGAGGTCATTCCTTATGGAAATGAACACAAGCGTTCTAAAACAAAAAGCTAAGCCACAAGCAGAAATCGAAAAAGAAATGCAAGCGGCAGCAAAGAAAATGGGAAGTGATAAACTCGTTGAGTTATTTATCCCAGAAGCATACAAAGCATCCTTTGGCGTACCTTTCAGATTTTCCGTTAATGGTGTTTCAATCGAAGTGCCAATCGGGATGAAGGTCAAAGTCCCTGAAGCTCACGCGTTACACGCGCAGAGAATGATGAAGGGCGCAGTACTTAGCAAGAACCAAAAGAGACTCAAACCCGAAGAAGTCTATAACGATTAGACGGGTAACGGGGCATCCTGTTAATCGGGGTGCCCCTACTTTTATGTTAGGAGGACACAAATGCAATTACAACAATTAGTAAATTATGTAAACCTTGATGTCGATGACAGCTTTAGCACCTTAGAAATTACACGCTGGTTTAATAAAGGCATCGCTCAATATAATTTAATCCCTCCTGTAACAACTTATCCTTATGTGGAACTATCTGGACAAAACTCAGATGGTGGTGGTTTAATCTACTACGATACAGTTTATCCACTTGACGATACATTTATGTTAGGTGTAATGTTGCCTTATATTAACGCATCTGTCCGTAGCCAAGATAGCTCATTATCAGAAAAACAATTGTTTTTATCTGAGTTTATTGCAGCTGCTTCAAGATATAAGCCACAAAGTAATGTACCACTAACTTACTTAAAAGATAAGAAAAATACAGACTTAGAAATTTTTCAACTTGGTAACAATGTGTATGTGTCAGATATGACACGCTCACCATTTACAAACACTTGGACTTCCAATACAGTTTTTGCTGAAGTAAAAAGCTCTGTTAGTGTTGTTTTTTATGATGCACAACTAAGTGCAGACAGTAGAAAAACAGCGACACTTGCAATGGGAAGTACACTTAGTGCATTTAAAATAGAGGCAGGTGTTACAGGAACAATCTACTCAGATGTAAGTTTAACAGAAGCATTGCCTTTATCAACGATTATTACATCTAGCGCGGTATATTATTATGGCTAGATTTAGATATGATGTTAATACACAAACCAAGTTATTAGATATACACAAACAATTTCAAGGTGGATTAAAAACCGTCGACACAGACGATTCATTAAAAACATTATTTTTAAGACAAGCAGAAAACCTAGAACTTAGCGAGTTTGGCTTTTTAGAAAAGCGTTACGGACAAGTTGTAGAAAAAGAATTGATGAACGCAGGAATATTAAATGGAACAAATACAATACAAGGTTACTTTGAATATACTCGCGCAGATTCAACAATAGATAAAATTTTAATCATTGACGGTAAGTTGTTTCTAAATACAAACGACACAGGCTTTACACAAGTTACTAACATTAAAGCAGAAAGCGGCAAACGATACCCAGACATAACTGTTTTTAACGATTTAGGGATGGACATTGATGACGACTTTTACACGATTACAGACAACCTACCTACAACATTTATTTACCCTACAGCCTCTGATTTGCCAATTTCAGCTGCAAATGGAGCGACTGCTTGGGTAGTATCAGATAATAATGCTGTAACATTTAACACAGCCCTTAACTTATGGGGTTCGGCATCGGCAGTTAGTTTTGATATGAGTTTGTTAAAAGTACACAATACTACAAATAATCATAAATATTATTATAAAAAATTTAATACTTATTACGAATACACACAAGTATCAGAACAAAGTTATTATCAACTTGTAGCTGTTCAATCACCAGAGTTTGCCGATGCAGATTTTCAAGCAACAAGACCAATTGAAGCAGCAAGAGCAGAAGATACACTTTATATATTTACAGGGACTTACCCAATCACATACCGTGGTGATGGCAACTTTTATTTACTTGACATTTATCATCCAACCGCGTTACAAATTATAGAGTTTTCACATAACTACTTAGAAAATGACCACGAAACTTTGTATCGTTACAATAAAACATTGTCCGCAATTGATAATCTAACAAGAACAACAGGAGATTTAATTATACATCCAGAATCAGCAAACACTACAACTTTTGATTACAAACCTGAGTTGCCTTATAATACAGGAACAGGTAGTGGGTTCCAGGCAGAGATTACTTATAGCTATAGAAACAATTCATATTTAGAGCCAGGGGATTTTGACGGATACCTTGATACAGACTCAGGACACTCTTCTGAACACGATGAAGAAGTTGTGTTAAGTCAAGCAGGTCCGGGAGCAAGTACAGGACATATCCCAACAAGTGGACAAGTGCTTGTTGAATTATTCCCTGTTGTTTACACAAGAGAGTCCGGAGGAAACGAATCATCTTGGGAAGAACTAAATAAAAGTTTTTACAATCCGGAAGTAAGAAGTAACGCAGATGGAAGCTCATTATTTAACACTGGTTCATTCTATGAAGGAAAAGTTAGTTATCAAAAAGACTATAGTGTCGCTGCAAACCGTGTATCAATTACTCAATCAGCTCCATTCCCAATCAATATAACTCAATTACCTTTAGGCGAAATTGATTTACGCATAGAACTTGTTTATGTAGTAAGTGGCTACACAGACTTTGTTACATTAGACGCGGCAGGTTATTACTATAGATTTCAACAAGAGCGTACAGTTGTTTTCCAAGACGACTACCTCAATCTAAATGTAACAGAAGAAAAGATACAAGATTACGATGATTTTCCTAAATACAACACATACCCGGACATATGGAGCGCTAATCGTGTGTTAGTGCATTACGGAAAGTTATTAGTGTATGGTAGTCAGAACGCAGGACAAAACTTATATATTAGTCATCCAAAATATAAAAGTTACTTTCCAGAATTTTTTCAAGAAGAATTTACAACAGAGGAACGAGACCCTATAATAAAAGTGGCACCGTTTCAAAACATTTTAGCTATTATGAGTGAAGATTATATGTGGGGTATGAAAGGTGTCAATGTATTACCAGACCAACCGGCGCCTTATAGTAAATTTACAATTAGTCCGTTATATGGAACGATTGCACCAGACAGTGTAAGACCAGTTAGAAACTACTTAATGTTTTTATCAAAAGAAGGGATTATGCAACTGACTAGTTTATACGCAGTAGATGAACAATACAATGTCAAACCAGCAGATGAGAATATACGAAACATTGTTCCGCGCGTAGAAGATAACAGATACGACCCAACAAAAGCAGTAGCGATACAATTTGAAGACCAATATTGGATACACTTTCCTGATAAAGAAGCAAATAATAAAAACAATATGGTTCTTAGATATTACGCAGATACAAAATCGTGGATGAAAGATACATACTTTACACAACAACCTACAAGCTCGACTGATGGAACACCTGCGATTATGTTTAAAGGGTTGTATAAATGGATACGAAGAACAGGTAAAGGTTTAGCTTACATTAGCCTTCCTTATTATGACAACAATAATTATCGTATTGATGAAATATTGCTAGATTATAACATACCAAGTGAATTAGATTTTCCAATACACGCTATTATGGAAACTGCTAATTTAGAACAAGGTTATCCGTTTCATCCAAAACAATATAAAGAAGCCAAGTTAGAGTTTGCATTACAAAATGAGTACAACGCAAGTGTAGAAAAACTATTTCCACTAGCGGATACTCCAAACAATAATCAAAAATCACACTTTGACACAGAAACATCGTTTACACTTAATAAAAACCATAAATACCGTTTTGACTTTGGTAGAGAATTGCTCCCTGAAGGTGTATTATTTACTGTGACTATCGACAGTGTGGATTACAATATAACATTAAATACACCAACACCAGAAGCAGACGCACAACAAAACTATTATTATGAGTTTACTTACACAGGTGATACTGGGACGCACGACATTCTTATTAACGAAGGTAGTTCTGATATTGCGTCTACGGATGTTTTAGTGCTTTCAGACATTACTTACGATAATGTAATTAACTACAATGTGTGGGTTATATCAGATGATAACACATTAAACTTAGATAATTTAGAAGGTTACAGCGCAAGTTTAGCCACACAAACGGAAAACTTAGGAACACGAAGCGGAACTTGGGTGTTTGGACAAACAGACTTTGGTAATCGTATTGCAGCAGTACAAACCATACGGTTGTCAGGTAAAGGTAAAAATGTTAAGTTATATTTAGAAGAAACAAGTAAATCAAAATGGACATTAGAATCCCTAGGATTTATGTATAAACTAAGACGGGCAAGGGGGACTAGATAATGGCAATTAGTGCATTAAGGCGATGGCGTAACGGTGAAGTATTTACAGCTCGAGACTATATGTATGAGCGTGAAGAAATCGTTGCGGAGGTTAACAGACTCGCCGGCCTATTTACAGGTGATACAGATTTAACTGTTAATAGTTTAACAACAAGTTCAATAACAATGGGAGGGCAAACAGCCACAGCTTTTGAACAAATAGGAAACAAAACATTTCTGTCAAGTACAGAACCAACAACAAATTATAATAATGGAGACTTGTGGTTTGACACAAGTGAATAAAAAGGAGAAGAAAAATGAATTACAAAGAATTAACAAAAGCGGAGTTAATTAAAAAACTCGAAGAACAAAAACATTTAGCATCTGCAGTAGAGGCTAAAGACATTGAAATGTCACAATTAAAAAACAAAAAAGACGAGGAATTAAAAAAACTTAGAGAAAATTTACAAGAGCTTAGAAAAGAGTTGGTGGGAAAGATACCTAAACAACAAGCAGAAGAGATGGTAAACAACGCATTAAAAGATGCAGAAAAGACAGTTCAAATTGCCAACGAATTTCTAGCAGCAAACAAAAATTCATTACAGTTAATGAATGCGGCATTGAAGGTTATCAATCACAATGATAAACTTTTAAATGAAAAACTAGATAAAAACTAAGGAGGTTTTAAAAAATGCCAGATAGAAAGATTACTCTTAGGAGAAACAACGCCGGTACATCTGAAGCTATGTACCCAACAACGACCACTGACCAGGTTATGACTTCAAACGGCTCAACTGCTGTTTTTGGTAGTGATAATAAACTAAAATACAATTACTTGCCAGAAGGTATTGTGGGTGGTTTAAAGTTTCAAGAAACTAGAACAGCGGCTGATTTAGATTCAGACCAAGATATAGCAAATTTAATGGATTACCTTTTAACTGAATACGGCGCAACTGGTATGATTGGTGCTTATTATATTGCGTCTGAAAATTTGACAGTTGATACAAATGGAAATGCTACACAAGCGTCTGGAGGCGGTAACTGGTGGCAGACACAAGCATTTGACCAAGATAGTGTAACTGGTGAAGAAGAGCCAGATGATAGCACTCAATTAGAATTAGAAACAGGTGACTGGTTAGTTATTCAAAAAGTTACAGGTGCAGGTACTTCTAGTAGCGACCCTTATAAGGTTGAATTTGGTGTGATTAACAACACATACCAAAACGCAACAACAAATCAAAAAGGTATCGTTGAACTTGCAACAAACGATGAAACAGACACAGGTACAGATACTTCTCTTGCAGTCACGCCTGCAGGTTTAGCAAGTGTGTTATCAGGTTACTCCACCACTAACACAACTTATACAACAAGTGCTGTCGACTCAGGCGCAAACGCAATTATTCGTTTGACAGGTAGTGACTCAAGCACAGAAGATATTACATTGGTTGCAGGAGATAATATGACAATTACTCCTAGTGGAGATAACATTACATTAGCATCTGCACACCCTAGTATTTCTGCAGCATCTTCTGTTAACAACAGTGGTAGAACATATATTCAAGATATTACTCTTGACTCAAATGGTCACATCACTGGTATTACAAGTGCAACAGAAACAGTAACAAACACAGATACAAATGATTATTTAGATGGTATTTCAAAATCAGGTAACACTTTAACTTTTAGTGTTGGTTCTCAAACAGATGTCACTTATGATTTTGGTTCTAACGCGTTTACTTCAACAACGATTCCATCTGTAACATTAAACGGTTCTGCATCAACAAGTCCTAACTTCTATGCACCAACTGCATCAGGAAGTGCAGGTAGTTCATCAGCAACTAGACAAGCATTATTTTCAAATGGCAATAGTAATGCGCCTACTTTCGTAGAAGCACCAAAAATATTTTATGACACAACTACAGGATGGTTACACGGAGATATCGTACTTGATGTAGATGCTTAATTGAGGAGGTTTAAACAATGGCGAATAGAAATATTACATTAAAAAGAAACAACGCCGGTACAACAGAAGAATTATACCCAACGACCGATTGGTCACAAATAAATAATAAGCCTTCAACTTTCGCTCCTACATCACACACACACGGTAATATAAATAATAGTGGTGAAATAGATACTAATACACTTATTGCAACTGGTGACCGCCTTGTTTTTGCTGATAGTAGTGCAAGTAATGAGTTAAATGCTTCATATATTACATTTGATACAAGTAATACAACACAGTTTTTGAGAAAAGACGGTACTTTTGCAACGCCAAGTACTGCAACAGGCGACATCACGGGTGTCACTGCTGGTAGTGGTTTAACAGGAGGAGCAGATTCAGGAAACGCAACACTTAATGTAGGTGCAGGTGCAGGTATTACTGTCGCTGCAGATAGTGTCGCAGTTACAAACCCAATATATTATGTTGTAGGTAATACATCAGGTACTTCAGGATACTGGACAGGAACCATTACTGGTTTAAGTGCTTATTATGACGGTCTTACCATACGATATAAACAAGGTATTGCTGGTGCAACAAATGTTTACTTAAATATAAATAGTTTAGGAGATAAACAAATATACCGTTATGGTGGTGCAAGACTTACTACACATTGGCCTGTTGGAACAATATCAACACTCACTTATAATTCAAGTGATAACAGATTTTATGCAACACCAGATTATAACTCAACGGATGACTACCGTATTAGATGGCAAAACGATGTTGCTATCGGTGCGTATATTCACGGATACCAGTTACTAGCAGAAGGTACAGACGGTGCGTTTTACCCAGTTACAGAAGGTGGCTCAACAGGAAATACAAACACTGTATCGACAGCAGACCTTCGTATCGGTGGTACTTTGTTAGCCTATGACAGTGGCACAGACATAGCAGCAGGTGGTACAACAAGTGGTTATGAAATTTATGAAGGTATCAACAGTAGTACAATGGAATATTGGAACAACCGAGATAGTGGTTGGGCAACTGATATGGCTCCAATTTACTTGGTTGGTATTGATAACGGAGATGGTAGTTATAATTTAGATAATACTTCTTATACTTCGTTTTTAACACAAACAATCCCAACTAGTGACGATGGTAAAATATACATACATATTGGTTGGATGAATGATACATATGATAGCTGGAGACTCGAAGTAGTCAATCAGCCATATGTTTACAAAGATGGTGCATTTCAACTTTACAGTGGTTATGCAACTTATGCAGAAAATGCTAACAAACTAGATGGAATTAACTCAACACAATTTTTAAGAAGTGATACAGCAGATACAGCAACAGGGGACATAACATTTACAGGAAACATTGTTGCAGATGGACAAATAAGAAGTAATACCCCAGCAAATAATATTGCACCCATCAATGTAAAAAGTGATGGTGAAGGTCAAGCAATACATATAGAAGAAACAGGTTCAGGTGCAGAAAGTTGGCAACTTGGAGTAGATACAGCAGGAAACCTAAACTTTATGAATAGTGGTTCAGGAACTCCATCTATAAGATTTATGGATAATGATAATGTAGGTATAGGAACATCAAGTCCAACATCTAAGTTAGATGTCAACGGTGCATTGAATTTAAAAGGTAAAGTTTTTGGTGATAATGACGGAACAAACAGTTATCTTAAAGCAGGCACAAATGGTAAAATATATTTTCAAACAAACGCTACAACAACAGCAGGAGTAATAAATACAGCAGGAGATTTTGGTATAGGAACGACAAGTCCAGCAGAGAAGTTAGATGTTGCTGGAAGCATACAAGCAAATAGTAATTTTAAGTTTAAAGGTAGTGGTGGTTATTATTTATACAATAGTTCTTTGGGCTTTAGAGGCGCTTTT
>Ga0213864_10000773_pt1 | contig 14670 bp, 15 predicted proteins | sample PICome_5_FD_160078 | JGI IMG/M metagenome (GOLD analysis project Ga0213864, IMG submission 160078) | Coastal seawater microbial communities near Pivers Island, North Carolina, United States - PICO247 | ecosystem: Environmental > Aquatic > Marine > Coastal | place: USA: North Carolina... | reverse complement strand
CTCCAAATGCGCCGACCCGGTGTGCGGAGGCGGGGGGAGTCTGTGCAAGCATGGCAAGGAGCGCTCCATCTGCGCCGACCCGGTGTGCGGGGGCGGTGGGGGCCTTTGCAAGCACGGTAAGCGGCGCTCCAAATGCGCCGATCCAGAATGCGGAGGTGGTGGGTCGCTGCACTTTTGCCCCGGCGACGGCGCCTTGCCGTGCCCAAACAAGACGATGATCAACACGGGCTCCAACCGCTACGGCGACCACTGCCCGCGCTGCTTTGTCCGCAAGCACGCCAACGCGACCGACCCGGCCCTCCAGGCGCGCGTCAAGGCCACCAAGTCGTACATCCACGCGCGGGAGCTGACGGTGCGCGAGTTTCTCGAGGGGGCATTCCCCGGCTATCGTTGGACCTTTGACCGCCGGCTGATCGGCACGCTCAAGCGCCCCGACGCGCGCGTCTGCGCCTCCGACCGCGTGATCATCGTCGAGGTCGACGAGGACTCGCACCGCACATACACGTGCTCCACCGAGCGAGATCGCGAGCTCGAGTTTTACGAGCACTTCAAGCCCCGCAAGATTGTCCTGATCCGCTTCAACCCCGACAAGTACACCGACCTCGACGGCGAGACGGTCGTCCCCGGCTGCTTCGCGTGGTCCACGACCCGGGCCTCCACGATCGTCGCGCCCAAGCAGCAGGCGCAGTGGGACGCCCGCCTCGCCTACCTCAAGGAGGTCATCGAGATGTGGGCGCTCCCGGAGGCGGTCGTCCCGGAGCCCCAGGAGGGCCGCTGCGTCTTCACGCACGAGCTCTTCTACGACAACGTCGTCGACTCGGTCGACGACGCCGAGCGCGCGGCGCGCATCGCGCGCTTCAAGCAAGCCGCAAAGGAAAAGAAGCGGAAGCGGGAAGCTTAGGATTGATTTTTAAGATTGCCGAGCATCACCGCTGCATGCTACGACGGGGAGGGAGTACGATTTTGCGGCGAGGGCGGCGTTCCTCCGCCTCCCGCTTCGACATTGGCCAAACTACCTTCCCGTTCACTCTTGGGACTCCCCGTCCGTTGTCTCCCATCAGAGCCTCTACCTCTGGCGGGAGCGGCACAATTTTGCCGGTCTCGCGGTCGATGAAGTTGGCGTTTGCCTTAGTGTAGTAGTAGAAGATTACACTGGGCAGCGCTGAGAAGCGGACGATCCGCTGTCCACTTGCTCGCGCGAGCATCGCAAGCTTTTCCATGGCCCTGAGGCCGCCTCCTTTGGCTTCCGGGGTGGAGCAGACGAGATGCAGGTAGAAAAAGGGCTCCCCTGGCCACTGAAGGTCCATCGTCCTAGCCTCCTCCGGATCGAGCACGTTGGTCGCAAAGGCGCAGATCTCGAGCCCCTTGTCGAGGTAGTAGTGCGTGGTCTCTCTCAGAAGCTCGTTTGTGAATTCTTTCGGATTGTTTGCGACCTTGTCGTTGAACGGCAAAAAGCGGACTGATTCTTTTCCATTTTTTTGGCCATTACAGAGCCGTCCCGTCTTGCCAAAGAGCTCTTTGGCACGCAAGTTTCCTCTGAACGTTGCCAGCCGCTCTTCAAACGACATTCCGGGGGAAAAGGTATCCCACTCACTCGCCTTGTAAGAAGCCCTGAGGTAGGCTTGGCCAATGTTTGTGAGCACGATCACAGAATTGTAGAGCCAGTCCGTCCAACTGCCAGGTTGGAGGTCCTTGCCGACCCTCGCTTCCATGAGGTATCCATCCTCCCCGCACTCGGTGTCCGGCTCCTCTTCCTGAAACTTGCGCTTCTTGTCGGTCGGGTTGGGGGCTGGAACGACGACCTTTTCGCAGTCTGGGTTGCGCGGGACCTTGTGTTCCACGAGGTGGTCGTAGAGGAGAACGCCCATGGCTCGCCACGCGGCCTCCGGGTCGTCCGGGTCGTCGAGGTCGTCCATGGGACTTGCCGTTGAGAGAGCAGAGAGGTTGGGGAGCATGGGCAGGGCGCTTAAGGCCCCCCGGAGGGTTTGATCTTCTTCTATCAACAAATGAGAATTTACTGATAAATGGTGATTCATACAGCTTTTAAACGCGCAGTTCTTCTTCTTGCTGCAAGCTGCCTGGTGCGTCTCTATTTATTCTTGCTCTTTCCCCATCACTACGATCCGTCCAGTATTCGGTTGCGGCCCAGATGTCTGGGCCTGTTGCAACAGGACTGGGGAGCGTTCTCTCCTCTCTTGCATCTTCTAGAATTGCGCATGTCTCTCGGTGCTGGTCTAGCAATTCACGGGCCGCAGAGAGGGCACTTTGCGCTTGTTGGCGTTCTGCATGATGTCGCGTCTGAGTGGTACTGGTTTTGCTGTCTTTACGTTGCTCCTCCTGTGCCAGTCGGCTGACCACCACGGCCTGCTGGCGGCGTTGGTTTTTAAGTTGAAGCTTGAGATTGACAAGATCCTCGAGCTCCGTATCCGGACAGACTTGGATGGCTAGTTTCAGTGTTTCCAACTGTTGGTCGGTTTGTATCAGCTCGTTGAGCGCTTCTCGCACAGTCGTCACCCTTTCTCCTGCTTCTGCCTATTACAGACTCTGATAATTGAAACATCTAGCGTCCTTCATCGCCCAATCGGGTTTTTAGTCTTCTAACAGCGTTCCAAAGTTGTTCACAGCTCCGCTTTGCGTCGTTCTTACAGGGACTCTCATCGGAGTTCGTGTTCTCGGCCATGTTCGCTCTGACAGCAGCGACTGGTACGGATAAGGCTGGCCTGCTCTGCAGCGCAGAGTCAATCGCTGCGGCAACGGCGGCCGGAACTGTGTCTATCACAGATTTGAGTTGACGCTCGAAGCCCGATTCGGGCCCCACAAGTTCGTGTACTGCCTGGGCGACCGCGGTTTGCGCGGTGCTGTTTACGTTTTCGATCAAAACGGTCATGTCAAAGTTAGACAACGAGTTTTGCTCTCCTGGATTTGACTGCGTTTTGGAGGGGCCGGCAGCAGTGTCTCCGTGCTCGATTGTAACCTTGGAGCCATGGTGAATCGCTGAAACCAGCTCATCGCGCCGCCTTTGATCAATTTTGAGACGCATGCGCTGGACTTTTGGTACGTATGGTGTGGTTACTGCAAATGACGTGCGCTCAACGATTAAAATGCTGACCTCCGACATGAAGAGCAGACGGTGTGCCAGGTCGAGATCCAGGGCAGATACGCCACTTGATGATGTCATCACAAGTCGCCCTATCCCTCCACCGTCCGATGTGACGTCCACAAGAAGGAGCGCACTGCCTCTCTGCAGCAAGCTGCCCAAATAGATAAGAATTTCAAATAGACAAACAGCGTCGTCGGTAAACTTAGAATGCACGAGCCGGCGGGCTAAGACAGCATCTGTGGTGTCTCCTGGCTCGTTAGAAGCAGTCGACGCAAACAGATGGCGAATTATGTCGTCTGCAGCGTCTAGAGTATGAGCACAGAGATGTGCAATCTGCGGCCTCGACATGCCGCAGATCAGATCGGCAAGCACTGGGTTGCGGGGCGCCCTAGAGAAGCAGGACATTGTGATGTCCACCGTTTCGTCTGTCGTAGACGAATGTGCCGGAGATGCCCGGCGAACGACGGTTGTAGTTGCGGCCAAAACTGAATCATTGCCCGGGTATGCATCGGAAGACTGGAGCAGAGACTGTTGATGCAGAAGCGACGGCAGCTTTATAGAAGGCTCTGTGTCTTCATGCGCGTGCTGCAGGATGAGATATTTGACGCTGTTAAGTAAAAGCTCCATCGCCTCCTGTGTCTGTTCGATTGATCTGAGCTTTCCTGCAACCTCATCGCGCATGGCGGGACGGTACCGCTGAAAGATGGTGCGCAGCTCTAGTTTCGCCCCCGTTGGGAACGGAGCTTCCGGGGCACGCAGTATAGCCGAGGTGAAGTCCTCGTTGCGCAAAATGTTGTGGAGCGACAACCACGGCAGCGGTCCTTTGCGTTCGAGAAAGTAGGGCATTCCTCCCCTTTTGAAGCTGTCGGGGAGCCGATCGATTGGAAGCCGTCGCTGATTTTGAGGGTCCCAAGGAGGCGCATTTTCGAACCGCTTGTCGATCTCGTCGCGATCCCAGAGTTCTGTTTCCATCTGAGAAAATAGAGGGTTTATTACGAGCAAAAACGCATATCGTTCTGTGGTGTATATTCGAGCGGCGCTCTTGTCGAAAACAAGAACCCCATGAAACTTTGCATCCAATGGAATCTGAAACATCCCCTCCTGGTATCGACTGCCGGATCCGTCCCACAGCTCGTGATCGAGCCTAGAATCTTGCAATAGCATGGGAGGAAGCGGTTGGATCGGCCGCTTCGACGCAACGATGTGCCGAACCCGCTGAAGCAAAGTGCCCGTTGCGCACCCTTTGGCGACTGGTACTCCAGGCATGCTGTCAATCAAACCGACAACATTCATAGATTTCGGGTCTCCGGTGCCGGGCATAGAGTTCAGAATCAAACCGCGTGTGGGTTAGTATTCTGCAGACCAGAAGACGAAAGGAGATTGACCGAGACCATCTCGGGACGCTTTGGGCTTCCACGTCGTTTCGAGGCTCCCAACACTTGGCAACACGATGGAGGCACGGGCATACGAAACACACGCAGTTGCTCCAAAAAAGACGAGTCGCTATGCCACCGGCACCGAAGCGCAAGTTGAGAGGTATAGATTACGACCCCCTGGCCATACAAGACGACGAGGACGATCTCGTGGAGGAAGAAGAAAACGCGGCGCACCCTCGGTACTCTGATTACGACTCCGAATGGTCTGAGGCAGATTCTGAAGACCTTTCAGGCGACTCGGATGCCGAGGGAAAAGACGCCGCGGGAACGTCTTCTCGGCTTGAGGACAACAAGTCACACAAGAAGGAGCGACGGGAGGTTTGGCAAAGCCTTCAGGAGCCCTGGATGAAAATTGGCTACTTTTTGGAGCTCGGGGACCGCTTCTCGATTGTTGAGCGCGGTGCGTTTTACGTTGTTGTACGGGACCCTAGACAAAAGCCAGGTTACCTCGGAAACAAGGCCAAACTTCTGGAAGAAAACGGGTTTGTCTACTCAGAACAGTACCACCGCTGGCAGAAGCGCATCAGCGAGGGCAAACATGAATTGGAGACGTGGAGACCAGTCGGCCACTCGTACGACAAAGCGTTTTTTAAGGACGAGTTTGACGAGTTCTCTTAAAACAAAGCTACCTACAAAAAGGAGATTGTGTGCTCTCCACCGTGCCCATTGGACTCGTCAGCATGTTCCAAAAGCGCGGGGACTCTCGTCACGCGCCGTTGGGTGGCTCGTTGCCAGCTGCTCTTCCGAGGCATGTCGTGTTTGAGTACGATCATTCTCGTAGAATCTACGTCGTCGTCTGAATCGTCGGAAAGGTGCTCTTTTCCATAGCCTAAGGGCGATCCAGTGACACTCAATCCAGCAACAAACGTCTTAGCAAGCGCCTTCACGATGGGTGCGGAAATCCCAGAGAGTACAAAAAGAATAAGTAAGCCTATTTTAGTAGGTGAGCTAAAACACTCGCAAAAATCCGCAAAGGCCGTGTGAACTGCCCGCAAAAGAGCCTTGAAGATGATAGGACTGGCGGATGCGGCACGGGCGGACAAGCAGGCCGACCGAAACTTGGCGGAGGCGGAGGCGGCCGCGTCTTCTCGGCGACACAGTTCAATCAAACTCTGATCTGAAGTCCTTTCCGCTCTAACAAGAGAGTATGATTCAGAGAACAAAACCAGTATTCGTACTGCTGTGAGTCCTAAGCTCGCCGCTCCCACGATCTGAATCGCGCGCTTGGTTTTACCCATTGTACGTTTAAATCGAGACGTAAAAAACCGAGAGCGCTTAGCGCTTCTACATGTCCGTTTTAGGCACGCGTGGATATGCCTCTTGGCAACATGGGTGGCATGCCGTTACGACACCAGAACTGCGTTCTGGGGCGGAAAGTGTATGCAACCCTTGCTTCTCAACCTCCAGGACAAGTGAGGAGGAAACGTGTGCCACCCATTGGTAACAGAATATACCATTCTGTTGTCTCTGGTGCTTAGAAATTAAGGTTCCGCAAGTTAAATACTCACCAGAAGTCGTATTCTTTACAATGAGGTCACGGTAGCACCTGGAAGGATTTTCTGTGAATGCGCTCCAAAAATTTGGCCCTGCTAGGGGGGCGGCCGAGACGCCTAGGAGCGGCACCCAGGCAATCATAGTCTTTCTGTCGTACTCATCCTCAGCCTCCCTAATTCGTCCAAAGGCGCGCGGGGGCCTTGGCTAGCCGATGTTGAAGCTCTACAGAAACCGGCTCATGCCTAATCTTCTCGGAGATTCGAGGAGGCGCACGGTAGCGCTGCAGTCGATTGGGCTGCCAAAGGTCGAGAGAGCTGCAAAAACGGACGCGCTTTGAGATGCCATTGAGTCTTGCGGTGCCGGTTGCAAGCGGTGTCTGCGTCGTGGTGGTCGTCATCGCGTTTGTTTGCCTTTTCCCCGGAGTAAACCTACCAGGCCTTTACCACGGCTCCCGGATTGTGCCCACAGGAGAAGCGTCCCGGGGTATACCAACCCCGGGACGCTTCATCCCAACCGGCCGACTGGTATGCCGTGTTCATTGTTCTTCCAGCTACAGCAGTTCCGAAGCACGCTCCCTGGCCGCAATGGCCCAACCCGGCACCAACCCCGCTCCTCGTCGTGTCTACGTGGCTGCAATGAATCTCCGCGGTGCACACGCACCCTGGACTGGAGACGGTAACCCGCTCAAAATCAACGTCACCTCCGCCCAAAGCAAGACCAACGTCGACCGCCACACATTTTCGCCGATGCACGTCATCGGGAAGCGCTACGTTGCCCCGGACGGCGAGTATGCCTGCTTTGAGCACTACTGGCAAAGTCTCAAGGTCTACGATCATGCCTCGTACCAACATTCTCAAGCCAAACGTTGGTGGCAGGAATTGACTGTCGCCAAACGCCGCTGGAAGGGCTGCTCTGCGATCAAGAAGTCCACGGGTCGCCCACCTCGTGTTCTTCATGCCATTGATTCTCGCTTTTCAGTGCCTCTTGATTACATCGAGTCCCGCAAGAAGATCTACGTAAAGGATTACATGAATATGATCCGCGATAAGCCTCGAACCAAGGAGCTCGTAGAGTTGGTGGCGGCCGGCGGCGAGCCGGTGATCATTCGAGATTTCGACGGGCCACGCGAAGCAGACGGTAGCCCCACACTGCTCGAGGTTTCTCCGGCGATGCTCACGGAGAAGATCAACGACGCTTCTTTTCCGTTTGGTCACGGCTACGTGGTTGCGGCCCACATTTTGGGTATCGCACCGGAAGAGTACACTCTCTAGTGTTGATTTCACACTGCATGGGCAGTTTTCTCTGACACTTGACGAAAACCACACTCATCTTCCCTTTTCCTTTTCCTGCTTCCCTCCCCGGTCCAAAACGTGCACAACCTCGACAACGGTCGCGCGGCGGACCGGACCGGAGGCGGCGACAAAGCCGAAAGCTACAGCGTAGCGCACTGTGGCCCACGGTCCGGTGTGCGCTCTCATCAATGAGTAGGCAAACGGAAACACGAATGCCGCTGATAACGTAAATGCGGTGCAACATGCCTGGCCCAGCCACAAGAATGCTCCTGTCGCGTGCAAAATTCGGTAGGTAGTCGACGTGCTCAATGCGGTGGTCGTAGCGAAGCATGAGGCTGTCGCGAATATTGAAATGTTAATGCAGTTGACGCAAAGCAGGATTGCGGCCAGCATCCTTCCCACTGAGGCAAATGAATGCCTTGTCCCTAGCACTGGCGTCTCGTCGAAGGCAAGCAGCATGGCGGTAGTTACGTCCAGGAGGCTCATCGAACCACCAAACAACATCAAAGGCGTTTCTCGAGATGGGTCGAGCTCTAGAATTGGTACATGGCGAAGCAAAAAGTGCGAGGAAGAAATTACGATTCCCACAGTTTCCGATGCGAGAAGGGCCTCCTGTCCATCGTTTTCAAACGCCGAGGCCATCGAAACCAGCACGGCCAACCTGGACGCGAGAGCTAACATGCCGACAATGGCATCCATCGTATTCATCATCAGACCACCACCCCAAAAGGTTTGGACGGGCCGTAGGCCATGCGCCCGGCGCCACGATCGTAAAACGAGCTCCGCCAAATTCGAGGTTTTCTGTGAAGCTCGGATGAACGTAACGCCAGCCACAAAGATCATCAAAATCAATCGTAAAATCGCCACCCAGTTGGCGGACTCAGTCGACATGAGCGCCGGAATCCTTTCGAGCGTGGAGGCTTCCGTGTGCGACAAGTAACCAGCCCCGTCTTCTGCAAGCCTGATTGTGAGCACGCTCTTCGCGCCGAATCGCCTGTACGGGATTGACGGTGCTTCCCTGCAACCGCACAAGCTCCCGGCGCAGTCGAGCCAATAGGGGGCCGTTGTGCGATCCCCGTTTGCGCACGAGTCCGCTCGCTCGACTATTCGTCTCCTTTCCTCCAAGGCCTCCTCGGCGTGCTCGTAAAGAAACCTGTTGGAGAGCGCAAGCCATTGCGTCTCTACAGCCGAACAGTAGGGGAACAAGTGGACCTCGCTACTGTTGCAACGCTCTGGCCCAAGTCCCTCAGACGTTTTCGTTAACAAAAACCCGGTGGTACCGTCCACGGCAGCGTCAGCCACAGACGGGACGGTGGCGTCGTGTGGGGCCCAGCAGAAGAGGGTTGGCGTGAGGTAGTTGTCGTTACCGGCTATGAGGCTGAGCTCGCCATGCACGTTTAGGTACGCTCCCGAGATGGAGTAGTCTCCTGTGGCAGAGACGTAGTCAAACGCGACAAACTCCCTTTCCGTCTGATCACTCCCAGCGCGACCCACCTGGGCTATGTCTACGCATGTCTGGGAAGTAGTGTTGCATTCCCGCGAGAGTGACTGAGAAACGATAGTCGATCTCAGACGTAGCGCCCGGTGCGCGTCAGCGGCGGGGACGACCTGGTCTAACCTGAGAAGGAGCTCGGCTGATCGGACCGGAGAACCAACGGGCAGCCAAACAGTGGAATAGCTGGCATGCCGAGATACGCGGAGGCAACGTGCAGAGGCGGGAATGTTTCTTGAGTGCACGTCGATGGAGGTCTGAGGGGCCAAAGCAATGCACAGTGAGAATACAAAGGCTGCGTAGGCTGCCGTGTAGCCGCTTACGGTCGCCCAAGCGAGTGTGCGGTAGTCGGGGACCTGATGTTTCTCTACGGATGTAGCAACCCTCGCTGGATCAGTAGGAATGCCCTTGGTGGAAGCAATGGCATAGTGAATTCTACCCCTGTCGATGGACCGCATTACACTGACTTCCCTCCGTTTTGTGATTCCAAATTTGCGTCAAATCATTTCTCCTCTCAGGCGTGCGATTGTCAGGCGAGGAAAATTGGATGATCACAAGATTTTTTGAGCGCGAGGCGCGGCCTTCTCGAGAGGCGCGTTGTCCTCCCCCGCCAGGGAAGGTGGTAGTACTTTTTGACGACAACGAACTCGCGGTCCGCCCTTTCAGAGCGAGAGGCTACGAGGGGTGTGTCTGTCCGCTGTCTACGCTGTCCGAAAACGCCATTGAAGCCTTTCTTGAGCGCTACACGGGCGACACAAGCGTGGTGTGTGTTATTGCGAGCCCCCCGTGCACCAACCTGTGTGCGGCGGGGGCGCGCTGGTGGCCGAAGAAGCGCCGTTCGGACCCAGAGTTTCAAGCTCGCGAAATCGATGGCTTGCGTCGGTTGCGAGACGCTCTGGACGAGCTCGATGCGCCGTACTGCATTCTGCTACCGTGCGGCGGGTTGGTTCAACGGGCGCTGGGTCACGGGCTCGCTTTTGATCCGGCCGACTACGGGGAGTACGCACCGGAAAATCACCCCGTCTTCCCCGAGGTCCCTGGCCATGACGCTTACAAGAAGAGGACCGTCGCCTACTTGCGTGGACTGCGCTGGCCTTCTAGACGACCTGTTAGGCCAGTCTTTGTGGAGCAGGTGAGCAAAAAAGGCCGGGTCGTCCGCAGAGCTCCACACCTGGCCAAACGCAGGAGTGCTGCCAAGAATGTCGTTCCGATTGGGTTTGTCGAGGCGCTCGTTGCTGCCAATTGCTAAATATGAAGAGTGGCAAAACAATGTTTTTGTTCAAAAATTGTACAGCTAAGACCTGATATAGTCTAAGGTGGTGTTGCGCTCATGTCCGTCATCGAACATTACTGTGATGCTCGCCGGCTCTCCGGTACCGTCGGTGTTTGGTAGGAGCGGACCAACGTTTAACACAGTGACTATGTGGCCTATCCCCGTATGCTTGTCAATATATTTGACTTTTTGACCTTGGCACACTTGGGGCAAGTTTTGTGGCATGCACCGAATCCCGCTCTTACTTTTTATCCATGCATTGATTGTCTCGTCTGTGACCGAAAGGCCAATACCACATTTCATCCTCCTGAGAATTCCTATCTCTTGAGTGGTGATGCCACATTATGCACACGCCGCGGCCATCTACGACACACTACGCATTCACTGACGCGCGTTTCAAAGGTGTTTCTTAAAACAGACTAAAACAATCTCCCCGCACCGCTCAGAACCTAAGCATGCACTTTGCGGACCGGCTTCTTCACGATGGCCTTGCGGCCAACGCCATGGCGCAACGTGGCCACATTCTTTTTCAGCCAATCGTGCCCCGTGGCCTTGTGCGACATCGCATACAAATCTCCGTGTTTGAGCTGGATTGCATGCTCCTCCGAAATGGGCAGGGATTTCTGGTACCACTGAAACCGAAGCGGCAACGACGCCTCGCCGAGGCGGGCGCCGATTACAATCGAGCGCTCCGTGTCCCCGTGGAAGCCAATCCCAACCTCCCTATTCGTCACGTCCGTGTAAAAGTTGGTTTCGGCGAACAACCCCTTGGCGTCGGGTCCGAAGATGGAAGGCAGCGCCTCCCGCAGCTGCTTCATCTGCGGGGTGGTATCAAAGGCGATTACGGTGCCTTTGCCCTGAGGAATGTCGGGTTCCTGCGCCTCGTCGGCGTAACAGTTGTTCTGACGGCCATGCTTCTGCATGACCATGTTCCGGCGCGTGTTCAGAAACTTGGTGTCAAACGGCTGGGCGCGAGATTCCATCTCCAGCTTGTCTGCGGCGCCTTTGCCGCACAGGAGGTCAATGCCATCGGGAATGACCAGGACGCTTGCTTCCTCGCCATTCTTCTTAAAGGAGTAAAGGACTGGCTCATTGTGGGTCCTGTATTGGGGCATCTGCTCCGCCCGTTTGGCCGAGTCCTCGAGGGAGCCCATCGAGAACCCGGTTTGCCGTTTCTCGCCTATCTTTTGCATGCCGGGGTTGTTCTCAACCACCTCCGACAAGGTATGCGTGATGAAGCTATTCTTCGGGTTGATGAAACGGGGCATGCTTTTCGCGTGGTAGTGGTGCCGGGTGGCTGTGTGTGGTGGCTGACCGAGCGTGTGTTTGCCTTCAAGGGGTCTTTTATCTGCCCCTCGGTGCGCCCCCTCCACGGCAAAGCGTGCCGGGGTTGCTCCATGGGAGGTTTCAGGAAAGGGCTACCCCGGGACGCTTTTCCCGTGGAGGGGGGCATAACGAGGGGTAGGTCAAGGACTTCTTGAAGGCAAACACACGCTCGGTCAGCCACCACACACAGCCACCCAGCACCACCTGCACCGGCATGAACCCTTTTTCGAACGACGAGGAGTACGCCACGTACAATAAGTCGCAGGTGGAAGCTCGCCTTGCAGCTCGTCTGGAGCGGCAGCGTAAGGTGGGGCTGTCATTCGGCGACATAGACAGTTGTGGAAGCATTCGGATGCGTCCAAATATGTATCTAGTGATACGTGGCTCTTACACCGGCTGGATGGGTTGGCACCACCGCCGCAACCCCGACTTCACGATCACGCTCTCCGATCACCCGTCAAACCCCTCGAACTTCATCGATGTCGATCCGGACGACCTGGACTGGGTTGACGACGTGCTCGCCGATGAAGACCACATGCACGCCAAGCGCGTGCGCGTCAGAGAGCTTGAGCAGGAGCTTTCCGAGCTGAAGGAGCGCATCGCAAACTACGACGCGGGGCGTGATGACACGCCGCTGGCAAAGCTGATTCACCACGACGTCGGCCGCAAGCGGCCACGCGAAGCTGTGTAGGGGGAGTGGGACAACCGCGACATCGAATTGGCCAGATGGAAAAAACGGTATGAATCTTCCAGAGTGGATTTTTCCGGTGTAATTTCATATGCCAAACGGTTCGATCAATTGATAGTAAAGAAAGCGGTTTGCATGTCGCAACGTAACCGAGCGACGCCCGGAGTACCTTTGCAGAAAAATACGGGGCACTGCCGTCTGCAAGAAGTGCTTAAGATCGGGTATGCCGCCAATGCACAAACAGCAGGCGCTTCTGGCGGGAACACTGACAAAATCGAAAGCAAACAGGCCGAACTCGTCAACGACTGTCAGGGGATGCTAGAGAGTGTCAAACTTTTGTACGACGATCATATGCTGCCTTCCACCGGCGGGCCAGAGGACGATGCTAGTCGTAGCATCATGGGCCTCTTGACCGGAGAGCCAGCCACCCTCTACACCGTGCGCGGCCTCGCGCGGGTGTTAGTGCTGTGCCAATTAAACAGTTCGTATGCCGAACTCTTCAATTGTAACGACCCCGACATGTGGCAAACCGCTTACACTAAGGCCGACTCGCGCATCAGTAAGCTAAATGATTATCACCAGCACAACGCTCGTCAAATCCTTGTCAGAATCGAGGACGCTAAAACACACGTCGAAGCAAACATTAAAAGGGCTGATAGATACACGGATGAAGAAAAAAGAGAGGTTGCCAACTACTACAAGGAGCTGCTCATCAAGCACGTCGTCTACTTTACCCTTTACGAAACGGTAGAGCTCACTGGCGTATTTGCCACCAAAGAAGAAAGATACGAGGCCCTCTACTTGGCAGATTTTGAAACGCAGCTTCAGACATTCCTGCGCCGGACAAATGGTTCTATCAACGCTGTTCTACTTAAGTTGAATTCGGACATGAGATCAAAACGTGATCGAATCAAAGACTTCCCTCCAGTTCCTGCCGATTTTTTTGTTGCCGCAATCGACATCGTCGAGAAGGTCGTGGGGCAAACAAACATCAAAGCCGAACCGGGCCATATCCAAGCCTTGAAAGTAAAGGTACAAAGCCAAAAATTTTACTGACGTGATACAGCTTCAGTCACGGACGGAGTGTTATCTGAGCCTCCGGTAGTGGCCCAACACACTAGAGTCAATCTCTACCACGACAGATCTATCACTTGCAAAGCAGATAAGTGAAAAGTCGGTCCAAGCTATACGATCTTAATGGCGATCACTTTTTTTCTTATGGATGGCCAATCATCTTCGCTGGATTCGTCGGCCTAGCAGGGGTGGCAGGTCCAGCAATTCGGGTCGGAAAACGCTTCACGGAAGCGCGCCGGCTAGAGAAGATCTTAGACTCGATCAAGGAAAAGATAGATTATGTTACAGAGGAAAACGATGGCAGTCCGCTGAAGAACGACATCAAAAGAGACTCATGGGTACTTGATTTCCTGAAGCGTCATCTCGCACAACACTATACCAAAGACGGACGCGTCTTCACTGTGACGTTCTCTGACTAACACCCGCATGACCGCTTCGACTGAACAAGAATTTATACCGGTTGCGCTGTGCGGCGGAGGCACCGAGCCGGGACTTGCGCACCCCGGTGTTGAACGGTGCGGGGTTAGATCGGTCAACTTCCCCAGGCGCACGTCGTGATCTCCTTGAGGAGATGAAGATTTTGGACAATTTTGTGTGTTTTTACATTTGTAACAAACATTTTTACATTTGTCACAGGGCGGTCAGAGTTATGCTATCCCATTTTCTGACGAATCCGGCCAACGAGCGCAGTTTGCTTCGTCAACTCTCGCAAAAGCGGTTTCACTTAGACACTCGCGCGCTGGGCGAGCCACCCGACATGCCACGCTGTCGTCGTTGAACCGTCCGGAGTGCCATGGCACTTCGGACAGTTCAACGACAAGGGCCAGATGGGGTCTAAGCTCGACCAAATCGACCGCAGCTGGCTGTTTCGCCATTGTCAGTTTTATTTTTGAGCAACAGTGTCTCTGAAACCGCTGTTCTGGCCCAAAACCGCTATTACTTGCGATTGACGAAGCAAACTGCGCTCGTTGGCCGGATTCGTCAGAAAATGGGATAGCATAACTCTGACCACCCTGTGACAAATGTAAAAATGTTTGTTACAAATGTAAAATCAATTGAAACCGCACAACACATCTATCTACTCGGGAGATCACGACATGCGCCCCGGCAAGTCGACCATTGTAACCGTGCTCTGCCGCGTCCCATCCGCGTCCCACCCGCGCCCTGACCACGCCCGGCAGCGTTACGCCCGCATCCCGCTTCGGACCCTACCATCGTCCTGTTGACTCAATCCTCCTCGTCTGAGGAAGTGTACGTTCCCATCATGCGGGCGTGAATTTTGATAGCGAGCTCGCGGGTCTGCTCTTCCGTTGCCATCGGGCCCAGGGACGGGGCGACGGTCACGCCGTTCATGCCCAAGCCTGTGGTTTCCATGGGGGCTTGGTCGTCGTCGTCGTCCGCGGAACTTTGGATCTCGTAAAGTGAGGCCGCCGTCTCAAAAAACGAGACGGGGGGCATCTGCATCTCGTGAGCGAGCTGACGACCGCGGACACTC
>Ga0213864_10000771_pt1 | contig 14707 bp, 10 predicted proteins | sample PICome_5_FD_160078 | JGI IMG/M metagenome (GOLD analysis project Ga0213864, IMG submission 160078) | Coastal seawater microbial communities near Pivers Island, North Carolina, United States - PICO247 | ecosystem: Environmental > Aquatic > Marine > Coastal | place: USA: North Carolina... | reverse complement strand
GAGGTATCATCTTCCTTGCTAGCATTATCCTGCAAATTTTGCTTCGATGATGTGTCACCGAACGAATCTTCTGGGGCTGTATTTGCGGTCGAGGCCGCGTCGGAGCCAGCGGGTAACGAAGCATCTATTGGTCCAGCTGAGCGCAATCCAGGCCGTCCTGGTGAGATGTTGGTTGCCATCGTGATCCTAGGTACTCGTTTAATATTACTCTTCGGCGGCATTGAAATGCTGTATTAAGGGAGTGAGTAAAGAGGGATGGAATAGATGTGATGGATGTGATGATGGTGTTGATTGAGATAGTGTGTTCCTTGCTTACCTCTCTAGAGAGATAGAGTTGTGTTGATAACTGGCAGGTGCGTTTTTGGCGTGGTGCTTAGAGACAAGCATGATTTCATGGTTCACGGCAGAAGGTGACACTACGGACAGACGATGACAGAGGAATTAAATATAGAATGACGTGGTGAGCAGCTGTTTTTGTTTGTACCAATTCCTCTGTACGTAGATGGAACAGAAGGCCAAAATCTTTGGAAGTTTGGGTTTGAACTTTTCTTCTGTGACGTGATTGGGAATCTGTTTTATCTATGGACAAAATTCCATCAGCAGCTGTTCTATTTGTATTAGTTCCTCTGTATGTAGATGGAACAGAAGGCAGAATCTTTAGAAGTTTGGAAGTTGAACTTCATCTTCTGTGTCGTGATTGGGCATCTGTTTTTATCAATGGACAGAGGCTACGCAGGAATTAATAATTATCGAGAAAGTAAAAAGATCTTCAATATTTGGCGATAAGGCTGGAAGTTCAAATTTCATTTAGCGATGTGAACGGAAGGAATCCAAAACAAAAGATACTGTGACACGAACCAGCTGTTTGTGTAAAATAAGCAAATCCAAGGGATTGTCTGTTTTTATTGGAACAGAAATTGGATTTTTTAACAATTTGGCTAGCAACTTTACAATAACTGAAAAATTCTTAGCTGTAGACCTACAGAGGTATTTTACTTCCAACAATACTTTTAGCGAAAAAGATTCTATACCAAAGATTTTTTGTCACAGTGAACTTTACTGTCACAGTGAAGTTTCGTGTCTCAGTGAACTTCCAAAGATTGCTTTTGGATCTTTGATCAAGATCCAACAACACTGTTCACTGAAATGATGCTCTCATAAAATCATTCTTTGGCAAAACAACATCCAACCATTACTATCGATCATCATGACAAAAACATCCAAGCAATCATCGAAGGTGTTTCCACCTTCATCGTACAAATCACCGTCGTCCAGTAAACAAGGGGCGAAATCGTCGTCATCGCGAACCAACGGCAAGTTACGCGACCCCGTTCCCGATAGTGCGTCAACCGCATCTACGTCAAAATCTACCCCATCGTCGTCGTCGTCTAAGTCGTCTTCATCTACGACCACGAAACGCAAGAAGTCTTCCCCCCCGAGCAGTACTATCAAACAAGTCCGTGCTCTTGAGATTACTGCGTCGAACAAAGAGCAGAACACCTCGTCCTCGAAGAAGTCGTCGTCGTCGTCGTCGTCGTCGTCGTCAAAAAAGCCCAAAATCGACAAGGCTGTTTCTGTCTTTGAAGTACCATTACCCCACAAAGCTAAGCTGTCGACGTTTCGTGATATCCTTCTTTCTCATGGCTTCGTAAAGGAAGTTATCGACGAACTCGGTAGCATCCTCCAAGATGTTGTAATGGAAGTATTTCTTCAGTACCCAGCTAAGCAGATGCTAGTCTATGCAGTGTCAGTTTTGGCTCCTTATGCTGGTGTCTCTCCATCAAAAGTTCCGATGTCTCGTTACAGTACCAAGAGGGGGGCTGCCAAGCACCTCACCGAGTGGTACATTAAGTTGTTCAACAAGAGGATTAATCTTGATGAACCCCCCAAGGGTAGCGGTGGCGGTACTGACAATCTTGAGAACCCCCCCAAGGGTAGCGGTGGCGGTACTGACAATCTTGAAAAGTAAGTTTCCCACGGAAAAAAGTTGAGCTGTTTAACTTTTGTGCTCAACGTTTTGATTTATGTTCGATGTTTGGAAAAAAATTAAATGTATCAACTTTTTAACTCAATGATCTTTACTTTTATTCTTTATCTCAATCACAGTGATTCCGATGATGACGATGATGTGGAGAGGGATGGGGAGGTTATTGTTTCGACACCTACAAAAATATCATTACCAAGTGTTAAGAATGCAATCATGCAAGGTAAGGCGTCGTTGGTCCGGACTATGAACTATGACACCGGGGAAGAATTAGATTGGTATATTGGAGATGATGATGACGCGTATGAGAAATTTAAAAAGTACGAACGAATGAATAATGTTTCTATTACTCTTGTTAAGAAGAAGGAAGATTTAAAACCAAAACAATTGAGTCTTCATGATAGTGATGATGACGAAGAAAGCTACAGCAGTGAAGGACGAAAAAGTAGTGCGTCATTAAAACCTCGTTTGATGAAGAAGAATCGTGGTACCAGTAAGAAGAAGATTTTCGAGGATGATAGTGATGAAGATGAGGATTATGATTTTGTGGAGGACAACGAAACTAAAAAGTCGTCAAAGAAGGATGTGATAATGTTAGAAGACTCGGACGAAGATGAGTTTGACGGAGACAAGAAAATGAAGGCAAATGTTGACGAATCTGAACTTGAAGATGACGACGTTTTTGATGATTCTGATGGGGACAAGAAGATGAAGGCGGATGATGATGAAGACGATGTGTCTGAGGAGGAGGACGAGGAGGAGGACGAGGATCAGCAGGAGGAAGAGAAGAAGGAGAAGAAGGATGACGAAGAGTTCGAGGTTGACAACAGCACGAAGAAGAAGGCGGGTAATGGGAGCAAAAAGAAGAATGACAAAGGTAAGAACAATAAGAACAAGGATAGTGACGATGATAGCGACGACGATATTTTTGGTACCAATGACGAAACAGGCGAGGTGGCGAATGACATCTTTCAACAACTTGAAGACATCACCGCAGCTGTAGGCAATGTCATGTTGATGTCGGTTAGTGAACCATTATACAACGCAAGTGGTGACACCGTCCATTATATCGTGGTGTGTAACAAAACCGGAAATGCGTTTTACGTGAAGGCTCCATTGTTTGTCATTTTTATGACTGCAAGATTCAAAAAACTCCAAACTCCGTTTACGATCAATGATAGTCAAGGAGTGCCAACATGGGTCACTTCTTTTAAAAACTACAAAGTTATTCAAACACCCTGTGCGAATGTCAACAAATGGGCTCGTAGGGGCAAGAAGAACAAGACTTCTGAGGGCTACTATTTCGTCGTTACCCTTCCCATCGCAAAGGAAAAAATGATTCATGAGGTTCTTGATAATATCAAATCGGAATACTTTCAGAAAATTTTCAAGTCTCGATCAAAGAACAGTGCCGGTAAATTCGCTCTCAAATACGCGTTGAGCATGCAGGGTGACAAGCCACTTGATCAGGGTCTTTATGGTTACCTCCTCAAGAACAAGGGGCAGGGGAACGCTGAAACCGCAGAGTCTGTTATGACTAAGGAAATGAATGATCAGTTCGCTTCTGAAATTTCGTTCAAATACGATTGTCATCTCGACGAATTTTTCATCGACTTTGACATCAAGGAAATCCTCGTCGAACTCATTGGGGCCAATTCATGGGATGATGTTGATGAAGATACTAGGAAGTTATGCTACAGGGACTATCCAAGGAAGCCCCTACCCAACTGGGACACTATTGTGAACGAAAGTTATTAATTGTTTTATCTAATGGGGGCCAGGATCATCAGCAAACGTTTTAATTGTCGGATGGTTCTAGAAATGAATAGGGAGACGCACCAAAGTTGTATTTTTGTAATGGGGTGTTTTCATCGTCGGAGAAGGTTTCATGTCTATTTACCACTTGTTACTAACGATATTTGTTATGAACAAAAACACTGCTCTATCTTAACTAGGTGAGAAAAAAATTGAATGTTTTATTTTTTTCTCTTCTCTATCTCGCATTTAACCTATCTATTCATTATCCATCATTTATTTATTATTACAGGTAAGAATAATAAATTCAAGGTACGGCGATCACCTCGTTTGATTGTGGGTAGAAGAGTGAGATTGGCAACTGCAAATCGTAGCCGGAATACATGTCCAGATAATGTGTTTGGTTACGACAGTGATGTATCTTCCATTATAATGCAGTATGTTGGGAATCCGCGAACACTTTTGACTTTATCTACGGTTAACAAGCTGCTTCGATCGTTGGTAACCGAAGAAATGGTTATTAAAAGTGCTCTTTACACAGGTGGTCGACCGTTGGCATCCATTCAAAATATATATCGTTTCATGAAGAATAGATCGGCGTTCGTTGCTTCTCCCTTGAGACTCCTAAGAATGGTAACTGGCATCCGATGTGAATTTTGTAACAACGTTACCGTGGACGTGCGATTCGCTTACCCAGGGGAAGACTTGTCCAATGCAAAACCTCGTACAGTTCGTCCACAATGGAACGTATTTGCATGCTGGTCTTGTTGCAAGACTCGTAGGAACACTACAATATCCGGGACTTGGGAACACGATCGGTTAACTAAAACATTCGATCGAACGATATTATCCATGCAAGGTTATTTCCACGAGAATGTATTCTACACAAGTAATCGGGCGCTTTTATATAAAATCTTTTGCCATCCAAGAATCGTTGCCTATCCGTGCGGCCTACGTTATTGTCACATGGTAAATGGTGTTTTGGAAAATGCATTCGACCCTCGACATTTTGAACTTACAATGCACGATAGGATGGAGTTAATGTGGGCTTGCTTTCGAACCGATTGCACTGATGAACCAGTTGGCCCACTTTTTCATCGTGGTTTGATTTCTGACTTGGTTTCATATCTCAAGAAAAAAAACAATCGAGGTATTGAATACTTCATCAACAACTGTATTCCTCGAGTACCAAAGTTATCAGATTACGATGGATTTGTTACCGTGTATGAACAAAATATTACTCGTGCATTACAGCTAAATGAACAACGAAGAAATGAAAGAATGAGAACACTTTTACACCGTCGTTATCGTTGGATAGAAAATGTTGTTCACGCAATAGCTGTAGTAGTTTCCTGCATTAACTTGCGTGTGTTACGGCATCAGCTAAAAGCGTGCCAATCGTTAGAAGAGAAACACCGAGAAGTCAAAATTGCATCGAAAGTCATGCTTTGTTACCACGAAGCCTATTCAACTTCATTGAAAAGACCGGTTACTTATCGTACGGGCAACATGTCACTAGACACTACCATCAATATGGCACTGACGGAGTTATTTCGAAATCCGTTGCGTGTAATTGAGTCCCGTGCCATATCCAAACAATATGCGAGGACACTCTTCATCAAAATTAGATCATCCAATGTTTGGTGGTGTGGGATATCAAGGATGATTACTGATGAAAACGGAGACATCATTGCGTCATTTTCTGCACACGACCCATATTCTAACAGAACACGGAGACGAAAAATAACACAGTGGAGGGATACTTCATCGTTTCGAAATCCGTAGAGGAGAAAATTCATTTCTTTCAAGTTTAGTGAACTCCAAGATAACATCTAACATTCTGTTTTTTCATTCACAATGTTCTTTACAGGTATAACTAATAACTTTATATATGATGATCTTCTACATTTTCAGTGGAAAAAAAATGAACTATTTAACTTTTTTCTTTTTGCTCATAGGTTCCACAAGTAAACGGTCTAAAAGAAACACAAGTACTAATATAAATTCCCACTATGAAAAAGAAATTCGTAAAGAGAAGAGAAGGAGTTACTGGAGACAACTTATTTCTATTGAAATGGCAACAATAATGGGTATTGCATGGTATATTAAGATGGAGTTGTATCGGTCCAATAAATGCCCATCTTATTACTCAACAAAACATTGTTACAGCTGAAAATTAATAGAAGCGAGTACAAAAAAAGCAGCGGCTTTAGTTTATAATGAAATGTATCGCAACAATTTATGTGGCAAATTCATTATTGCTGACAGTGACAATAATGACAATCTTAATGGAAGGATTGGGTACATTAACTATTACGATGAAAATAAGGGCGCATACCAAACTATAATATGCTCGCGTGATACGACAAACATGGATGGTGGGTTTCCCATGCTCATGAAAACAGAGAATATGCTACCTTGGAATGAGGTGAATCATTTCCAATACAATGTTAAGCCAAAACTCGACCAGATTACCGTTTCTGTTGACCTTCCAATGAATTTACAACAGGAACCCGTTGATGTAATCGTGCGAGAAAACGTGTTCCGCAATATCTGTGGTGTACAAGGAGAGAAGCGTCCAGAAACATTGCATGACTCGGAGATTCGATATTGTCTTATGAACCAAACGCTCCACTTAATAGAGAAAAAAGAGGAGGATCGACGAATTCAGCTTGAGGCCCAACAAAAAGAGCATGAACTTGTGATGGAAAAATTCTTTGCGAATCACTTACCACGCGACCAATCACGTCCATTTAAGAAATCGAAGAGAATCGTCACTCCCACCAAAGCTATAGACTTGCGTGTTGATGCTTTATGGAAGGCAAAAGTGGAGCACATGAAATCCACTTTAATTGGGGGTCAAAAAAACAACAAACGTGAGGAGCTGTTGTTTACTTTCCCTTTCGTTACCAACAATAATTCATTAGCCACGTGTTCACATGGACTACAAGAATTAGATGCACACCATTCAAACATAAACGACGATTCAGTGCTACAAGACATATCGAGTGAACCACTCGTCATGACAACAGCTGCGGCCACATCATTGGCACCTGGACATGAAATCAACTCGGATGTATTCGACTTTTGTCTTGGATGGTAAGTTCGATTCATCACGATATATCATGAACGTTTTACGCATTGCTCTTATCACTAACTCAAGTCACTTCACTGTGGTGCTTGTACAATACTTGCACGAGTCAGGATGACATCTGGACTTGCTCGTGTACACTCATTTAGCATTAACTTCCTGAGGTTGCTTTACGCTACTAAACCAGGGCGCTTCACAAAAATGAATGATACAGCCCGCATTGATATTTTTGAAAAAGAGATACTTCTTTTACCATTCGAAGCCTGCGGACATAAGTCTCTTTTCGTTGTCATTGGAGCAAACAATATAAGACAGTATACTAACACGAGACGATTCCACGGTAGCCGTCCTTGCATTTTGCATCTCGATCCAATCTGCTCGCATCGAAGTCGTCACAACCATCGCAATGTGGCCGACAAACTTCGTGTTTGGTTGAATGTATTATGGAGGTCGACAAACAATGAGAATGATCGTTTGGTTATGCCTTTTAACAAAAGATCACTGCCCGTGATTCAACCCAAAGGTGCGTAGGCCATATGTTGGACATTGTTTGTATGGTACTGCCATTTTTCACTGTGCACAGCCATGGCACACGCTATTTACCTTCTCATCATTGTATTTATATACACACATCAACACATATCAGTATCAAATAACAAGGTTCCGTCACACGATGTTGGGCTCAGTCTTCTTAGATATGCTTCTTGTATTACGTCCATGGATATGGCATTGTTCAGAACAAGCTCATTTGACAAAAATGAACACCAGTTGCATATAACGTCCAACATGAAATTTGCATGCATTCAAAGCGAACTTGCACGTCTACGAAGAGAGTGTCAACAATTAATTGTATGTGTCGCTGAAAAGTTTTTCTCGTGCAGAATTAACTCTCAGCCTCAGTGTAATTTCATCCAGTGTGATCATCGCGTTTCCGACAACAATCAAAGCGAAGATGAAGAAATGTGTGACAATCTTGAAGAGTCATCTGATGAAGAGTCTGTCTTATCCCGCGACTCAGACGAAACATTCGCACCCAGCGACAATGATATAGAAATCGATGATACGCACAAATTGTATGGTGATGATTACCTTGAGTCTAGATGCGACTTATCTGAAGATGACAGCAGCGTCGAAGAGATGTACAGTGATTACACCAGACACAAGTGTCGTGAGGCTAAATACAAATCAACAGACCTCAACTGTAGCGAATATGATGAATGTGATACTGCTCAAAATCTTATTTGTCCGGGAGATGTTATACAGTATTGTAATCGCGAGGGTGACAAAACCATCAGCAAAGACACTGTCATCTCTATCAATGACATGGATGTAACACAGTATATATTGCTACAGAATGGAAGCGTTTTGCACCCTCTTAAACACGCTGTATGCAAGGTTGCATCATATTGCAATGAAACGAATCAGTTAGTGCCAATACCCCAAAAACAGTGGTACAATTTGGACAAATGTTTGATCCAGACTGGATCTATTGATGATAGTGAAAATTATTGTGATGATGATGATGATGATGATGAGGATAACAATGGTGAAGATGACGAAGCTCATAACACAATTCATATCGGCACAAACCAACGAAATCGTCAAAGGTATGTCAATCATATTATTTGGGTTGAAAAGTTAAACTTTTTAATTTTTTTTCTTCTACTCAAGTTCACTTTTGTTGAAAAAAGCATATTTTCTTTGTTTTCCAGAAAGAGGAATAGTCAGGGACTGACAGAATACAAGCAGAAAAGTCACATCCGATCAGTCAGAAGAAAAGAAAAAGAAATGGATAGGCGTCCCGAAATACCACCGTATCCAAAATTTAATTGGATCAATGAGATAGAAAACCCTCAAGAATACAAGAGTGTCATTGATGATATTAATCATGCCTACAGACAAATGCTTGCAATTGGTAAAGTGGCTCCGGTGTTTAGGAATACCAAGGACAATGTCTTGACTATGCTAACTGCCAAGACAAAATTGGAATTCAATGCTGCGAAAAATCTTATATCATTACGCTACAAAAACCACGTCAGAGCTGGCAAGACTACTTTATCGAATTTTAGCATTGAGACTGAATTCATTCCTCATCCAGACAAATGGAAAACGTCTGAAGATGCATGGCCCACCAAACGAGAAATGATTGTGAAAGAACAAATCTTGACGTTTGAACAGCTTCTTGAAAATTTGAATATATTTGAGTGCAATATTTGCAGAGAGTGTCATATCGAAGCAAATCCCGTGAGTTCAGATCGAGTTGATTACGTATGTAAAACCTGCACGAAGAGAAATGATCCAGACTTTTTCATTAATAACAATTTACACCCAGTGTGGTACAACGTAGACGAAGATGGTAATCACGTTACAGACGAGTCGGGAAAGAAAATCCCACAGTACCATATTCCCGAAGAACTCAGTTCGCTTACCATGTATGAAAAGCTACTGATCAGGCGATGTGCCAATTTTGTACCTACCGTTCACTTGAGAAATGGAATTTGTGCAATCAAAGGCCATGCTGTTACTTTTCCACAAAACATTATGGAACTTTGTGATGAACTACCACAGAGAAAGGAAACCATAGTTACTTTCATTCGTAACCTGGGTAATAAGAATACTACCGACGCTTTCCCCACCAGTCTCAGGGTGAATCGTACCAGAGTTATCGAGGCATTAAAGTGGTTAAAAAAGCATAACCAGTTCTACCATAATATCAACATCAACGAAAAGAATCTCGACTGGATGAAAGGTAAAGAAGAGGTCAATCTTTGCACCGAAGCTTTGACATTGGATATAAAAGATACAGTGAGGTCTCGTAAAGAGGATACAGAAGAAGAGTACGTTTCAACCGCGAATAACACCACGCCAGGCGAAGGAGAGGATTACCTTCCAATGCAAACCGTTCATGCTAATGAAACTGTAACCGTTCCAAGTGGATGCCAGGCTCAACCAATACGGGAACTCATTGAGGTTGCTAAGAAAACAAATCAAAGTGACAAGGTTATGAATTTTCCTCCGATAGACCACGACTCGCCAATTTCGTAAGACATATCCTGCCTATTCTGTATATTCAATTGTAAGCTTCTCTCTTGGTACTCACAGAATGTTCTTTTATCAAACCCAGTGAATATGATCCAACCGAGTCGGTATTTGTCAATTCCTACCCATGGCTCTTTCCGGGTGGCATTGGAGACTTGTATGACATGGAACGAGGAAAGTGGAGCGTTAAAGAGTGGGGACGGCACCTGTTACACTATTATGATGGAAGGTTCTCATCTGATCAAATGTTTTCATTGTTTGTGTTCAATGCAATTGAGAGGCATACAAACAACACACAAGGTGATTACTTCTTTAACAGCAGCAAATTCATTGGAGAAAACCCACCAACGATAGAGGAACTAAAGGAGAAACTGGCCAATGGAGATGACACGTACATACAAATGCTGCGATATTACGCAAGAGGCATTAAAGGTAGTGACAATTACTGGCGAGGAAAAACATTGGAGCTCGAAAATTGGATCAATCACCATGTTGCAGCTGGACGAGGACCTCCGACTTTTTTCATTACCTTCTCATGTGCAGAAAATTGGTGGCCTGACTTGCGCAGAATAATGGCACAACTCGAGGAAAAAGCTGGCAATAAACGACAAGCCGATCTTCTACGGCAAAATAACTTTCAAGCCATGAAAAAAGCAGTTAGAAAGTATCCCTTGTTTGTAAATGATTTCTTCATGAAACGAGCTCGATACTTTATGAAAACTGTGATGAAAGAAGCCCTTGGGATTGACCACTACTGGGGTCGCATCGAATTTGCACCCGGTAGAGGACAAATACACTTACACATGCTTGGAATTGCAAGAGACCGAGCCTATCTCGATGCATTTTATCGAGCCAAAACATTGAAAGACAAGGCACAAGTGATTGATGATTATGCTAGGACTCATTTAGATATGACAGCAGACGTCAAGATCAAGGACGATGACAAAAATTACCACGCCCCTCACCCACAGTCTCCTTTAGCAAAGAAGTATTGCGAGTGCAACAATGAAGAGGAAGATGTAAGGCTGCTTGCTCAAGATTGTATGTGTCACCACTGCAACAAGTTTTGTCTGAGAGAAGAAAAGTCGAATGTTCCACGAACCTGTCGTGTTGGATTTGGAGAAGAAAAGACATACAATCGACAAGACACACCCGGTATGGGCTTTCTGGAAGAGGCGGCAATAGAAAAAGATAAGAAGGGCTACTTCCAGTACAGAATGAAACGGACACAGTCCAAGCGGGTCGTTCAACATAGTAAGACACTGTTGAGGGGTTGGAGAGCGAACTGTGATATAAAACTTCTGTTATATTTTTCAGATCCAAAATATCCCGACATTGGAGAAATTGAAGACGTGTGCAAGTACGTCGTGGCCTATACGGGGAAGCGTCATCAAACTTCACGTCAAGAAATAGACTCAATCCAAGATTTAATCACGGCGTAAGTATTTCGAGGAAAAAAGTTAAGCTCTTCAACTATTTTTTTTCTAACCCTTACAACCTCAAATTTTTGTCTTCAGTACATCAAATGCGAATATGGGAGGTGTTCGTCTTATTACACAAAAAGCATTACATGGACTATCAGCACAGCGTCAAGTTAGTCTACAGGAAGCAGTTCACCTCGTGGACAATCAAGACTTAGTTATATGTTCTGAGACATTCACGATGTTGAGTTTGCGGCAAGGAGCTAAAATGACTGGATCCAACAATGACAACGCAAGAGACATACTCTCAATGTATAGAAACCGTTCCGAGACTCTTTACCACCTGTCCTTGGATGAATACTTCTACCAACATTTTTGCAGTGATGTACTTAAAGATGATTGCAGTGACGAGATGGAACGAACCAAACATCGTATACTCATGCCGAGTGGACAAAACTTTAAGCCAGTGTATCCTGTCACATACGAATATGCAAAAGGTATCATTATACAGCACAAGCCATGGTCGAAGAAGAATCCACCAACAAAGCTTCTTCAAAATAAATCAAAAACGATAAAAACATTTAAACGTATGATAGATAAGAAGGAACTTCCATCTTCCGTCTGTTCTCAATACATTTGTGCAGTAAAGTATCACAATCAGAAGAAACTGGAAATTATTGCCAAACAAGGAACAGAACAACCATTCAACCTAGAAGACATGACAGAAGAGGAGAGGGAACGTTGTATTGCCCACCAACATGCAAGTCATTTCTCAGAATATAAATATTTAAGTAATGAAATCGATGGGATGATTGTTGACATTGGCACAGACTTTGACTGGACCGTGAAAACGTTCTTAGAACCACGTGCGACTAAGATTGATGGAAAACTATGGGTGGAATACGCTAGAGAGGCATATGACAAATCGAAATGCAATCAAAACAATTCATCTACAAAAATTGAAATACCCAAACAAAAAGACAACAAACCCTACTCAGTGGCAGGATCACCCGAGCAGGAGCAGATTGTTTACACTGCAGTTGATACCATCATTAAATTTCTCAACAATGACCCGACCTACAAACCCATGCGCGCTACTATTATGGGTCCAGGAGGAACTGGGAAGTCACACATCATCAATACAATCATAGGTATGGTTCGTCAATTGACTGGGTGTAACAACACGGTTCAAGTTGCTGCTCCTTCAGGTGCCGCGGCATTCAATGTACAAGGTTCCACTTTACACAATCTGCTCAGCCTTGGTGTATCTCATCCTGAAAATAAACTCTCTGCTGCTAAGAAAGAAAAGCTTATGGAACAACTTGACAAACTTCTCATCTTAATCATTGACGAACGCAGCATGATTAGCTCTAAGGTTCTTGCAGCAGCAGAACGAAACACAAGGGAGTGTGTGTTCAACGGTCAAAACAGCGGAGAACTATGGGGTGGTCTACCAGTCGTGCTCCTGTTTGGAGATGACTACCAGTTGATGCCAGTTAAAAATGATGGGGCGATTCATGGATTTGCAAAACGTCAAAGTGGCAGAACTATACAACAAAGGTCAAATATGAAGGACAAAGCTCAATACTTTTCCTACCGAGGTGACTGGCTCTTCACCGAAGTGATGACTCAAAATGTATACTTCCTAACTAAGAACTACCGTGTGAAATGTGAAAAGTTCAAAGAGATACTCCAACGGGTAAGGGTGGGTAATCCAACAGAAGATGATGCCAAGTGCATCATGAAACTACACCACACCTATTACAAACATGATGAAACGTTTAAGAAAGAAATTGAGAACCACGACAAAACAATGTGGTTGTATACGAAAAACATTCAAGTGTCAGATAAAAACAGGGACAAGCTTGTGGAGACATCCAAGAAAAACAACGTACCTGTGGCAAGACTCAACTGCTGTTACGACACAAACAAACTGCAAAACATCAGCGATCGGGTTCCTGTTCGAAGTCATTTTGAACACAATGGATTTGTTCATAAAAATGATTTCTGCATTGGCTCGAGAGTAGCTCTGAGGGGCTGGAACATTCTTCCATCTGCCGGACTTTACAGTGGTTCTATTGGTACAATTGTTGAAATCGTATACAAATCCAATCCTGCTGGTCCAAATGACAAGGAACATTATCATTTACCCGACTACGTGGTTGTTAATTTTCCACATTTGAACTTACCATCGAACATCCGTCCATGGGATTCCAACCACCCAACTGTGAGTAATCATTGACATTACCTATTATTTTGTTGTATATATGTGTAGCTCTTCTTCTTTACCACCCAATTTTACTTTTACTTTTTGTGACGACCAAATGATGTATAGCATGTTCCCATTCCCATGAGAGAAACCCTGTGCAGAAAACAATGTTGTACCGTCAAATGGTGTCCACTTGTAACGTCGTGGGCAACAACCATTCATAAATTTCAAGGTTTTGAAGCAGGCAATGACAAGAAAGACATGTTTCGGTACCTGATTTGTGATCCGGGTAATGTTACATGGGAACAGACTTGCCCTGGGGCATTTTACGTCGCCCTAAGCAGAGCAAAAACAATGGGAGACTTCGATTCCGATACTAGCTTTCCCAAGAATTCGGCTATATACTGGATAAACGAAAATATAAGTTCAACAAGAATTCGGGAGGGAGGTCTAAAGAAAGGACCAAGACCGGGCGACCCCAAGGTGAAGTGTGAACTACTTGTAAAAAGAGATCAATGGATCAAGTACCTAGAGAAATGCAGAGATAAAACCATCAAGAGAACATTCACAACTGATGACATAGCAAGAATGAAGAAGACTCGATTTACCCCGGTTGAAGTGAGGAATAACATTGCTGATATTATTACAAATCCAAACGAGACCTGGTACGCCCTGAAGAAGGACAAATTTCTTACAAATAAGACATTTTTCGGTACACGCTAGTATAGGTAAGTTATTCGCTCGACATGAAAAACATGGTATAATTGTTGAAATGTTTAACTTTTTACTTCTATTTACGAATATTTTATACTAAATCGCTATTTGTGCACATATCTCTAAAACAGCGCAATTAATAATTTAAATGTACAACCCGAGCAAATTTTTGGTTTACCGGGGAATAGTTTAACCCTAATAGGCCTACTTTACATATGTTTTTCGCGTAGGAGGAATTAGTAGCCTGGTATGGTCTACGACGGTGTCTACGGCTCCGGCAGCTCCGAGAGGGTAACACTAAATTTTTGTACGATTCCTACGTAGAACTGCCGTAGAACTCGATTTGGAAAAAAAATGAAAAAATCCAATGTGTATATATTGCCCTGGGGCACCCATCACATGCGTTCATATGGGTTCGGTTAGGCGCCCATCGGGCCCAATATTGAAGAATACTCAAGCACCTGTTGTTGTTCTTACACTGATTTTGCCTGCAT
>Ga0213864_10000770_pt1 | contig 14708 bp, 17 predicted proteins | sample PICome_5_FD_160078 | JGI IMG/M metagenome (GOLD analysis project Ga0213864, IMG submission 160078) | Coastal seawater microbial communities near Pivers Island, North Carolina, United States - PICO247 | ecosystem: Environmental > Aquatic > Marine > Coastal | place: USA: North Carolina... | reverse complement strand
TCATGTCCACCATTTTTCAGATGATCATACATTGGATCATTGTATAAATCCTGTACGATAAGGACTGAAGGTTTATTCTCATCGATTAACTCAGGAATATACCTTGACATACAAATATTGAAATAGTCCCTAGTTTCCTTGGGGACATTTTTGAATAGATTTATAGTATATAATTCCGACCCTCCAAGTGAGTTGTAGGATGGATGGTCTGGTGTACTGTGTTGTGGGATAGAAAAACTATCACCCCACTCATCTTGATACTCTCGTAGAATATCTTTCACTTCACTCATTGTACCTTTCTTGTTTCTGGTTCACCCAAAGCATCATGTGAATATTGATAATCAATTAACTGAGAATCCTCAAGTTTTCTGATCATTACCTCAGGTCCTGGCATACCTGATTCTGCATCATATACAAACTCAAATCGCTCAGACGTATTGAAGTCGATCTCAAACTTGACGTTCAGTGCTTTCAAATCACCTAAATCAAAATGCGTTTTCATACCTTTGATAACCTCCCCGAGGGAGTATATGATATCGTATGCATCCTGTGATTGCTCAGCCATATTTTCCTAGGCAACATGCCAAATTAATGTTTTTGGAATCGAGGGAGAAATCTTTTCCAATTCCTGGGATTTTATGTACTGGTCGAGAGTTGATTTTCTCTCTCTGACCTTTTTGATAAATCCCTTTTTCAGCAAGGTAGCAAAAAACTCCTTGTCTTTATTAGATCGCATTGGCAATCTGTAGTAGGTTGCCTCTGTAACATTTTTCAGTTTACGACCTGAAACCTGGAATCCTGTAGTAGTCTCTGACCGGAAATGCCGTATTGCTCCATGAGCATTAATGACCCAAAGATCATTTGCACCAACGATTTTGACCTTGTCGAGAGATTGTACTCCATTGATAGCAACTGTCTCGAGTCTGCTAGTCATTCTGACAGGATCAATCTTTTTGACTCTTGTACCGCCACCTCGACGTGGACCTCTAGACGACTTCATTACATCAGTGTAATTTGCTGCCTGACTTTTTAGATCCTCTACCCACTTTATTAGTTTGCCGATTTCGTTTTTGCTTAGATGGGAATACCCCTCTACGAAATCAGGATCAAGTCCGTCGCGAGCAGATATAAACTCTGCTAGCCAGATTCCAAGTCTATCCTCAACGATTGTAACGTGGGCAGGTTTGGCGTCAATAGAAGCCAAATATCCATAAAAGTCTACTTCACCAGTCATTCCAGAATCACAGAAATCATCGAGCCACCCGTCAAGTTCTCCCATGATAGTCGATGCTTTGGCATTCATTGCCTCTCGCATAACTTGATGTATATTTTTCTTTACTGCTACATCAGTTTCTGCCTCTGCATCCTTATTTAGGTTCTTCAAATAACGACCATGATTGATCCTCTCTCGGATCTTGACAATGATACGATTTTCCTGTGCTTCTTCGAGTTTGATACCATTCATCTTCATTTTTGCTAGCCAGCAGTAAGACGATGATATAAAATGAGAAGGACATGCCCGCATATCAGAGATTTCCTCTTTAGTAAAACCATACTGCTTGGCAAACTCTATCAGGTATTTGTCTGCATCTTTGTGCGACTTAAACCGACTGTACCAGTTTAATGCTCTGGCCATGTCGACAGGTGTCCCGGAAGTATCTGGCATTGGCTCTGTACCATACAGAGCGACCTCCTGAATAGGCATGCCGTCGGCACCCTTAATCATTTGTCTAGCAGTCTTTTTTGCTTTTTTGGTAATTCTGAGTTTTGCTCGTTTTACTTTAGGCATTCATCCTCTCTTGTTCAAGTTGTGCTTTAGCCATCTTTTTAGATGCCTGTTTCATTTTACGTAACCAGTATTTACGTTTTGACATACCCTGACGTAAATGCAGGTTCGATGCTCGATCACGGAAGTCAATACCCTGACAATGATCGTACTCATGTCCGAAGACTCGTGCAGTAAACTCTCCGAGGACCGTATCGATATCCTGTCCTGTCGCAGTGGTGTACTTCACATGTAATGATTTAGGTCTTTTTATTTTGATAAAGAGACCTGGGTAAGATAGACATCCTTCTGCCTCAAGTACAGTCTCCTCAGAATAGGAGACGATCTCAGGATTGAAGGCAACTACGTCTATAAGTTTGCTACCAGTATTTTCTTTGAAAGCAAATACGTTAGCATTAATTCCGATTTGCGAGGCAGTTAGTCCGACCCCTCCGTGCAAATCCATTTGTGTAAGTAAATGTTGAGACAGTACCCCTGGCTCAATAGGACCATTCATGTCGAATGCATCTAAGGGAGTCCCTTCAGAGTAGGGACTGAACTCATTATCTTTCAGTAGTTCACTCGGCAGCATCGAAAATCTCCTCTATTGCTTCCTTCATGGATGGTTTAATTTCTCGGCAGTCAAATCGATCTGCCCATTCTATTACGACTGGCTTCATGTGCTCAGGTACATTGACATGGTACATAATATTACAGTCGACTGCATTGACGACGTACTCATCGGAGTAATCAGATTTGTCGCAGATGTAGGTATCGACGAAATGCTCTGCGTCCATCAGAGATGGAGCACCGCAGACCATATAATCAACGCCACCCTTGTTTTTCCAATACTGTGGGCAGTCGCCCGTTCCGTCCCAATCATGGGCACCGTAGTTTTCTCTGTACTGGGTTGTAATCAGGGATGCAACTAACTCTTTCATATAGACTCCTTTTTGTCGTTTCTCATTTTGTAACTATAGTTTACTACAATCACTCGAAAAAGTCAAGCGAAATTTTCAACTTTATGTGGAATAATTTCGACTGTGCTGTCGAAAAAATTCGGTTGCTGAGCAGGTTTTTTCTCTACCCAATTCCCCTCAGAATCCTGAAAGGATTTTTGACCGTACTGCTGGAGGTGATTGAGTCCCTCCCTGACCTGGTCCATCTGCTCGAGATGGTCGATGTACTTTGCTTTATTCATACCCATATACGATTCTCCCTTCGAGATTTCTTGGTGTATAGTTTTTTAGATTTCTTGACCTTCTGGCGAAATCTGGTAAATTTGAATGTAGTAGCGATTTTCATTTTATTCCGTATGCTCGTGCAAGAGTGTAGTAGTCTTTATGACCATTCTCACGCCAGACCTTGTACCCCTCTGGACCAAGTTCCACTCGGACTCGGCTATTTACAGCCATCTGAATACGATTCTGCTCTTTGATCCAGTCAGTATTAGGTTGGAGTGATTTTCCAAATCGTGCATTTTTCTTTAGTTGACTCATCACGTAGAAGAAATGCTTTGTACTCTTGATTTTCGTTGGTTTCATAGTTTTCCTTTTCTCATTTTGTAACTATATTATACTCTAAATGTAGGAAAAAGTCAAGCGAAATCATACGATTTTATTATATTTTTCTAAATATTCTCGGAAATTTTCTCTCGCCTCATTCAAATCATCCTCGTCCAGTGTAGTAATTTCACTACCCATCTCATCAGCAGTTTTGCCAAATATCTGGAGAATAGAGATTTGCTCGATTTTGGTATCATACATCCAATCATGTGCATCAGTATAGGCGACAGACTGCATAAAATATTTTTTCATCTGGGATTTCGTCTTCCGACGATTTACCTTTTTGTAGTCCCACAGTGCAGTTTTGCCCTCAATGACACCGACAGCATCAAATTTACCGACATACCCGTCAGGGTGATAGACGCCAGATTCCATGCCCCAGACCTCATCGATGCGAGGTAGGATATTTTTGGAAAACTCATCCATAGCATATTTGACAAGATCATTTTTGATGACACCAGTCTCTAGAGCATGGTGTGTATCGCGACCTGCCTGCATTGCCTTTCTCATCGGAGATTTCGGATTAGCCATCGCCTTTAGGAATCCAGGATCTGGTTTATCGACAGTACTAAAAATTTTCGTAGGAGCAGGGAGATGCTTGGCATCATATTTCTTTTTGACCTGACCCAGAGTCATGTAGTCAAATTTGCTGACCAATTTTGATTCAATCAATAATTTCATATTACCTCATTTCTTTGAGACGGAATGCATCGAGTGGATTGGTGACATGACCAGGGAATAAATCATCGAGCGAATTATTAGTCGCCCCGAGATTTTCCAGGGAGAGATTGTCGAGTAAAAATTTTACTCGGTCCATGATCTTGTGACCTTCAGCATGACTGAGGTCGCTGGCCAGGACTTTTTTATTCTGTGTAATATAGAATTTTTTCATAATCGACTCCTTTGATTGTCGTTTTCTCATTTTGTAACTATATTATACGTGTTATTTGAGAAAAAGTCAAGCGAAATAATCAATTATTTTTACTTTTATTCGTCGGATGGGATAGGTGGATCGACTTGATCAATAGAGGCGAGCATGGATTTGAGGTTAAATCCTGTCATTCTTACATTATTACTGTCACGATATAGTTGTGTAGTAAGGACTGGCTTTTTATACCCTGGTGCAGTCACTTCCAGATCAATACGCTCAGGTGCTGATCGTATTATATTTACGTCTAGTTCATTTATCATCTCATTGAAAAATTTCTCGATAGTAGGTCTGAAATTAGGATTCTGGAGAGTATTGACATCTACAAATCCTTTCGTAGATTTTTTGCCCTTTTCATATCCTGTAGTAATTTTTTCTTCTTTACAACCGACTATGAGATAATCTAATCCTGTTTCTGCTCCACTAAATTTGAAAACAGATCTTATGAATAATGTCTTTTTATTTTTAGCGAGACCTTTAAGACCTTCAAATAAAATATCTCCCCATGGTATATAAAGTTTACTCCTGTAGTCTCTAAGACGACCCAAATTTACATTCTGTATATCAAGAAGTTCTCGATCTCGTTTTGCAAGTGGTTCAATTAATGATTTATATTTTTCTACATTCTTTTTATGAATTGCTCTCGCATTATCCAGTATCTTTTGTGACTCAACTCGTGCAGGATCATCCTTTTTTACTTTTTGCTTCACAAGTTTATCATTTGCACTCCAGGCATCATCTTGTTCTTTTTTACTGGCAGATAATACTTGTTTCTTTTCTTTGTTTATCTCACGCCATTTTACCTGTATAATTTTTCTCTCTTTTGCTAGATCAGTCTGATTCAACTCTCTAGAAATATCGCCGAGTATCTGGTCCATCTCTTTATCAACTCTATTGAACTCTTCGATTTCCTTACTTGTTATGCCTGTTCTCTCAATCAACTGAGCAGCAATCGCCTGCCTTGTTCCTACCTTATCATATTTGCCATTTATCATCTCAGGTGTAATAGAAAAATCATTCATGGCAGGATCATTTTCTTTCCATGCTTTTTCCATGGCTTTTTGAGCATTACCAAAAGTAATAGATGTCAATAAGGAAAGACCACTTGACTGAGTACCATTAAAAATCCATGGTTCTGCTTCAGATGCCTTCAAGGAGAGTTTTATAGATTCTATAAATTCTGGTTCCCCTATTTTTTCTACGTGTATGACGACATCTGCCTTTTCTTTTCCTGTCAGGATCTTACCTGTCTGCTGGAGAGTGACCTCAAAAAGTCCGACCTCAGGATGACCTTTTCTAAATGATGCATCGATTGATTTTGCTCCTGCTAATCCTGCCTTCATCCATCGTACAATAGTCTGATTATTACCAGCATTTTGTTTGAGAGCATCTAGAGCATTTTTGTAGGGACCTTTCTTAAATTTCTCATAGGTAAATTCGTCATGATCTACTTTGATCGTTACTTTTGGGAATGAATGGATAAAACTTTTATATAGTCTATCGATGACTACAAACTCTACATATTCTCCACCTGGTTTACCTGTCTGCTTTTCCATTAGTACCTCCTCTCCGAGAGGGACTGGGATAGAGAACGTAAACGATGCCTTTTGCCCCCACTTAAATGAAGACAATTTTGAGACAATGTTTTTGAATATTCGTTTTGCTGATTTGAGGAATGCCATCTCTTCTTGGAGATGGATATTTGTATTTCTGAACTCATTGAATTTCATGCATTATTTAGGGTTTTATACTTTTCGTATATATCAATCATAGTACCTTTGGACAAAAACCAAACACCTGTATTGAGATGGTGAGTCTCTACTATCCAGTCAATGGATTTCATAATATCTTCTGCTTTGGAATCATGAAACTTTATTTTACGAAATCCACCTGAATTTTTATACGTTCCGTCTGCTATTCTTGCATCCATTTCCTGTGGTGTCAACCAAAAATGTTTTCTCCCTGATCCCCAGCAGGCCATCCATACATCAAAATCAGACCCATCCATTACAGAAAAGTCCTCATGGTGTATTTTTGGTCTCTGATAGATTCTCAAATTTGGTCTCCCAGGATTTACTTTTGACCAGCATTGTGCTACACATCTTATCTCCTGCTCTACTTTTTTCCCATCTACCTCAAAACAGTGAGGGTCAAGGACCTCAGAATAAAATAGACCAAATCCTCTATCTAACTTTTTATGAACTGTATATTTTAGCCAGGTAATGGGTATTATGAAACAGATGGTATCAGAAAACTCAGCAGCATGATTGAAAAAGTCTACTGCCATTTTTGAATTGCGACCAAAGGGAGGATTACCTACCGTAATAATTTTGGATCTATTCATTAGACCCCAATCAGGTGGATAATATTTGAAAAAATCCTGCTTGGCTACCTCATCATGTTTAGGATCTAGATCTAATCCTACTCTATTTGCCTTAGGAAGTTTTTCTAGGATATGCCCTGCTCCAGCAGATGGCTCTAGGACCATATCATAACTACTCAGATCATAAATGCTATCAATATCATTTACAAATTTTTGAGCAGTCACATCATCAGTATAATATTGCTCTAGCCCAATTTCTCTATGCTGGGCACCTCTTACGTTTCTCATTCTAAATGTAGTTGGGAGAAATTACCTTTTTTCTTTGCTTGGATGGTACGACTGAACTTGTCAGAGTCGCCCATCTTGTGAGAGATTACAATGATATTGGATCCTGTCATATCATACAGGATTTTGATTAGCTCATCTGTACCATTCATATCAAGCGAACTATCGAAAGTCTCATCGAGGACCAAAAGATTTGTTGAAGCACTGTTCCGAGATTTTGCGATTGCACGCCAGGTCAGAAGCATGGCGAGGTCGATACGTTGCCGTTCACCCATGCTAAATGACTCGTATTTGAACTCATCTTGGTATCTGCTTCTTACGACTTCTTTGAATTGCTCATCAAGGTCAAATCTTATTGGAAGTCCCATTCTCTGTAAATACGTATTACAGGTTTTGTTGATGACAGGAATGTACTGTTTGATGATCTGTGCCTTGACTCCATCGTCTTTCAGGAGTTTTGAGGCAAGGTCATAAAGATGCTTTTTGTGTATCAGATCCTTGTACTCCTGCTCGAGATTGGTCAGAAGTTTTTGTGCCTTATCGAGTTCCTTCTGCTTATCATTTAGCTCACTAAAATCTGCAGAGGTCGTATCAGACTCAAACCGATCAATCTGCTCCTGAAGAAGACTGATGTTCCTTTTGTGACCATCTATCTTCTCGAGGTGTTTGTTCATTCTGTCTGTTAACTGAGTATGCCGTTCGACGATAGTTTGCAAATCAGACTGTTGTTCTTGGAGGGATTCAATGGCTCCAGACTGCTCGTCGATTTTGCCTTGGTACTCTTTGACCTTAGAAGTTCGGATCTCCTCTCCGAGTTCCTGCTGACAAGTTGGACAACTGTCGGTGTCGTGGAAAAAATCAAGGGACTTTTTGTGTCCCTCAATGTTACTTCTGAGTTTATAGAGGAGGTCAGAAATTGAGTCGATCTTGTCTGGGTTAGGAGCAAGTCCTGCGATATCTCTGGCAATTTCATCATTTTTGGTTCGGTATGCTTCGATGAAGTCTTGCTCGTCTTTGATTTTTTGTTTCGTGTCATCTATTAATCCTTTCTGCTTATCAAGATAGTCATCCTTTTGCTTTTGCAGACCATCAATATGAGATGAGACAAGACGAATTTTCTGCCCTGTCATTTCCTTGTTATGATTAGTATCCTGTATCGAAGATCGGTTCTCTGAACTTCTGATACGGAGCAGATCATTCATAACGCCAAATACCTGAATGTCCAGAAGGTCTTCTACGATCTGCCTTCGATGAACCGTAGGCAACATCATAAAAGGCATATGATTTGCTGAACCTAAAAGGACGACCTGCTTAAACGTAGTAAATCGCATCTTCAGAATTTTATCTTCCAAAACTGCCTGATGTTCTTTGTGCGATGAACCTGCCAAAATACGTTCACCATTGCACCACATGTTGAACCCACCTGGTTTTTGCTTTCGTTGAACTCTGTACTCTTTTGTACCGACCTTAAACTCAACCTCAGTAATCAATCCTTTGCCATTGACCGAGTTGATCATAGAACCTGGTGATACATTACGAAAAGATTTATTGTACAGAGCATAGCAAATAGCATCCAATAAAGTACTTTTGCCCGCACCATTCTCTCCAATTATGAGTGTAGTAGAACATTTGTCAACCTCAATCTCAGTCATCTGATTACCAAATGACATAAAATTCTGCCATCTTACTTTAGTAAAACGAATCATTCAACATCCTTTATCTGTCCTGCCTCACCATAAAGATCTGCTAGCAGTAGATTTAGTTCCTGGCCACCCTTACCTAGTTCGAGTTTGTCAACGTACTCGCTCAGTATTGTCATTGTATCTCGTGACTCAACCTCAACCTCTCCGACCTCTAACTCAGCGAAGTCCTCTATAATAGAAAGATCAAGGGGATCCTGATCCTGCAGACTCGTAAGCCAAACATCATATTGAGCAGGATTTTCTTTTTTCTTTACAAAAACCTTTACCATTTTATCAGCGAGGTTCATAGGTATTGGAGTCATGGCGTCAGTATCATCGTATTCCAACTTTACAAACATTTCCTGCTTATTCTCATAAAACTCCAGATTGAGGGTTTCTGTGTCCCAAATATGGAATCCTCTCTCCTGTCCGTAGTCTGCCCAGGTTAGTTGATAAGCATTTCCGATGTACATTACATTTCCGATTCTAGATTTTGTATGGAAATGTCCAGAGTAGACCTGATCAAATCTACTGTAGGATTTGGCGTCAGTACCATGAGTACAGACCATACCAGGATGCATCGGAAATCCATTGACCTCAAGGTGACCGAAGACGACCTGTGCAGTTGAGTTTTGGATTTTCTCTCCTGCCTCAATCGCATGATCAGGAGCGATCCAAGGTATCATTAGAGTTCTTACCCCTCCGATTTCTACCTCGTATGGAAGTGCATCATAGATAAATAGATTTTCTCTGGGATCCTTAATCAAAAGAGTAGGAGCAGAGAGTGAGTTATTTCTTTTGTAATATGTATCATGATTGCCGACTATCAAATGCGTATCTTTGCCCCATCTGTTTATCTCATCGAAAAACATTTCATGGGCAGAGTTGAGTGAGCGATAGTTGATAAACCTTCGCCTGTCAAAAGTATCTCCGAGACAGATCATGGCATCGCATTTGTCGTAAACGACTGGCCAAAAGTCCTGCTCGAAAAATCTCTTTTGATAGTCAGCAAAAATCACATTATCGTTCCTTACACCGAAGTGCAGGTCTGTGACTAATGCTACCTTCAAAATACTACTCCTGTATTTGAGACTTTTTCTTTCTTCTGCTTTTTCCGAGACCTCTTTACGTTTTTCTCGTAGTACTCGATAAACTCATTTGCCTGGAAACGAGAGAGCAAATCCTCTTTAGAGTATGCAACGTCATCTGATCCTCCCTCGAAAAAATCATCGATTTCAGAGTTTAGTATAACTTTATACTTGATGTAGAGTTGCTTTTTCTCAGAGGATATTTTTCTGAGGAAAGAATAATAGACTATTTGTGTGAAGTATGAGAATGGATTTTTGGATTTGGTCTCATCAAATCTGTCGAGGTATTTTATACACTCCTCGACTGCATCTCCGACCATATCCTCATTGTAACTGTTACGCCAGTTCGGTTTGGTTGCATAGCGAAATGCTATCTTCCAAATACACTCACCGATATACTCTGGTATCTCTGGACGTTCATCAATACCCTGTTCTCTATTTTTGTAAAGTGCCTGTTTCCAGGACACCATCTCTTCGTAAAATTTCTCATTGTCAACGAACTTTGCCATATACCTTTAGATTAGAGGTTCAGGGGTAATTATACCTGATTTCCAAGGGAAAGTCAAGTTTAGTTTAATTTGGTGTTAAACTGCTGGAGTGCCTCACCTATCAAATCAAGTTCCCCTCGGGTATCTGTCTTGACAGCATGAAGATAAAACTCGCTGAACTCATTATTAAGATCCGTGACTACAGAGACATGCTTTTGGAATACTGGAACCTGGGCATTGTCGCAGTAGTATGGCCACTTATGTAATCCGATGCGTTCGTTGATTACGTTATGCTCTGTAAAGTCGTCCTGCTCATCGAGGTGTACGACTCTAAATGGGGTAAGAAGAAAAAGGTGCTCCTTTTGGCGTTGATCAACAACGACGTATGAAAACAGTTCTGTGTCCTCATTCAGCAGCACATATTTGGGTTTTAAGTTCGGTGTTTTCATGGGCGATTGGTACTCTGATGATTTTTACGTTAAACTGCTCAGCACCATAAAAGGCAAGTCTCTCTTCAAAATGTTTGTAGGTGTAGTTTTTCTTGCGTTTATGCGACAGGTCATCTACGATATCAAAGAGAACCATGTTGGTCTTGTCTTTGGTCTTACGAAGACCTCGACCAATGCTTTGCAGTGTTCGAATCTTACTTTTGGTAGGGTGAGCAAAAATTACATTTTTGATTTTAGGGATATTGATCCCAGTTGAGAAGGTCCCCATACTCGCAACGATGATTGCATTATCTCGTTGATCGCATATGATTCTGACCTTCTCCCTTTCATCACCCTCAACTCCTCCGTGAATGTAGTAAACTGGATAATCAGTTTTGCTGGTTATCAGGTCCACCAACTCCTTGCCATGCTTTTCAATAAATTGGAAAAGTACAAGTGTAATGCCCTCCTGATCGCAGGCGAGATTTGTGATAAATCTGTTCCTGCCAGGATTTGAGCAAAGGAAATCTATTTCGTTTTGGTAAGTGTAATCTCGTAATGTCTCACTAATGTATTTCGGATATTCCAAAACGACAGTTTTTATATTTAGGTCGGCTAAAGTTCCCTCGTCTATAAGTTGTCTGCTGGATGTAAGACGATGGATTTTTCCAAACAACCCTTCAAGGATCAGTCGATTTGTCTTGGCATCCTGAAGTGTCCCTGTTAGTCCGTATCGAAGTTTGCAGTTATGTGCCTTCTCCATTATACCCTTTAGCGACTGTGCTGTCGCCAAATGACACTCGTCAACCATAATCAAATCATATCGTTTGAAAAAGTCTGCCTTGAGTTTGTGAATCGACTGCCAAGTGCTGACAGTTACCTGCATCAGTGTCTCTTTTGAGGCACCTGACTTGATACGATGAATAGACTGTGTCCAGCCATAGGATGCAAAATCCTTAGCCATCTGTTCTACTAGATTGATTGTAGGGACTATAATGAGAGTTTGTACATCATAATACAGGGTCATCAGGTACATCAAAAATGATTTACCTGAGCCAGTAGGACTTATGATGACGGATCGTGGATTATTAATGGAATGGAGCAATCCATCGATTTGATAGTGACGGGGATTGATTTTGAGATTTTGGCTCGTAATCCAATCCTGTATTTCCTCACGGGTAATCTGAACTGGTGTGTTGAAATCCCCTTCTTTATGCGAAATTCTGACGTTTCGGTCTTCGCAGAACTTTCTGACATATGGCAGTAATCCTAGGTATAAATGTTTTTTGTGCCAGTTAAATAGTCGTATCTTACCATCCCACATACGATTTCGTGCCTGAGGCATAAATCGCCAGTTTGGGATTTCAAATGTAAAGTAGTCAGACATTTCCCGAAGGAACCCACTGTCATCGCAGGTTGCCTTCAGGAAAACTTCATTGACCTTTTCAATATTCACAGGTGGTCTAAAACTCATAATATATTTAGCTTACATCACTGATTTTACTAGATTCAGATCCTTATCTAAAGTGTAGCAGATAATACTCGCAGGCATGTCTTCGCCATGCATCCAAACCATTTTGTCTTCATGGACGACAGGGTAGTTACCCTTGTGCCACATGGCATCAATATCACGAACTGGCAACAGTTCATTTCCAAACTCATCGACCTTCATCGCCTTGGCACCAAGACATTCCTTCATCGAAAATTCCAGCCATGTAACAATATATCCATCGCTGACTCTAGCGATTCGAGGTTGTCCTGCGTGATTCATACCACCAGAATGTGATGTCAAAAATGCAATGCCCTCGTTAGTAGCAGTCATGTCTTTATGAGCATACCATTGATGCTCGACGAACTGATCATAAGATTTTACATTTGGATTTTTGTCAAGAGTTTTATTGTGTGCAATATACTGCGACTCAAACTCATAATAGTCAGGATTATTAAAATCTTTTTTGACATGAGCAAGAGCAATGTTCCAGGATCCAAAAATATGATTGGTATGTTCTCCAACCATCTGATCAGTTTTGTTACCATCTCCATTTTCTGCTGAAAAGGCAACAAGGTAACCTTCATCTCCAATAGCCATACCACCAAGATGACAGTGGGTAACTTGGTACAGAGTATTACTTGCTCTGTATGGTGGTTGTTTTCCACCTTTTGCTGCCCAAACACATCCATGCGACCTACTGGAATATTGTGAATAAGTTTTGCCGTCCTTTTCAAATGTTGGTCCAGTTACTCCAAATCGTTTTCCAACATAGCCGATCTGTATTCCTCTTGCTCCATCAGATGTTTCAAGATTAAGAAAACCTTCCCCGTCATATGTTACCATCTGACCAAAGGAATGAGAAAGACCTGTATGGACTCGGTCAACGATTTCTAAAGTTTCAGCATCGATCTTAACTGCAATAGCATGTTGGTGACGTTTCCCGTCCCAAGCAATATTTGTATTCTTTGAGAAATGTAAGCAGAGTAGTCCTTCTCCGTATGCAATCGATGCCTGACCAAAGGACATTGGACTACAAACTGATGAACCGTATCTGCCTTCAAGATTGATAGTAGACTCTTGTACGATGTTTCCACCTGTATCGAGTTTTACGATGTTTACGATTCCGTCTTTGTGTGGAACCTTTTGTATTCCTTCATACTGTTTTTGGTTCTCGTCAATACAGGTCGCGATGTAAAGATGGTTTCGCTCATCCGAGCACATTCCCATCAAGTGACCAAGTGAAGGGATTTCTTTGTGTTCTGATTTTGACTTGTAACCCTCTGGAGTTGCTTCCATCAGTGATACGAATATTCTGCCTGTTGCTTGTCTCGGATAGTTGATTGTATCACCTTCATCTCCTGAGACCCATGCGCATGCCAGTTGCCCATCATGCATCGCAATACTCATCGATGGTTTCATGGGCCAGTGCCAATCATAGTGTGCAGGCACCTGCTGTAGTGCATCGATAGGAACTCCCATATCTCTTACCGATCCAATACGCCATGCGTCTGCTGGAGGAGGGGGAGGTGGTGGAGGTTCGGGTGGGGTAAACTCCTCAAGAGAAACCTCACTGATACCAGACAATCTCATCTGACCAACGAAAACTTGAATAGCACCCATCAGTATTTCATTAGGATTATCATCTCCTATAACATCAGAATATTCTGACTCTGCATATCTCAACAACTCATTCCAGGAACTCCAGTCCAAAGAGTTTAGTTCATCAATAATGGACTCATATCCGTCAACTGCTGAGTTAAATTTTTGGGTCATTCTCCAGAAGGGCGAAACCTCCTCACTTCCCATAACTTGATCCCCTTTTGAATACGCATCCTTGAGTAATCTTGACCAACTCAGAGATGCATCAATAACTTCTTTCAGATTCTGCATTTTACTCCACATGTCTTATTAACTGTTTGTGATACGCATTGATAGAATGGTCTCGCGCATCAATCTTTGTAAAATCACCGACGTCATTCTTATATCGCCAGTCCAGAGTTTTCGGATTGATGTTTATTCCGGAATGTATATACGGGAAAGGTGGGACAAAGGGAACAGGGTCGTTCACCATTGCAACTCGAAAGTGTATTGGACTGTTACCAAAATAGTCAGTCGATACCTTTGGGGCACCGAACGTATAGATTTGGACTTCCTTGCCTGCCTCATCGTACCAGTATCCCATAATCATGGCAATGGCACCACCCAGCGAGTGTCCTGTCAAATACACCGTATCGTGTAGTTCATGCTTTTCGTTGATTGCTTCGTAGATGTCTTCGGAGGCATCGCGAAATCCTCGGTGCAAAACTGCATCGAGTGTTTTGTCTTTAAATGGTCTGGCATCAATGTCTGACCTGACATTTTTGAGGTTATCTGTTCCCCGAATAATTATGATGGAGATCCCTCTGTCCTCAACGACTACCCAGGAAAATTCATCTTTCTCATTCAGGTCGTAGACATCCCTGCAATACTCTGCCATTTCTACTAACTCGGCAGGATTGACAGGAATGTTTTCTGCGGTACCACTTGCTCCCTCATACACGAAAAAGTTTGTCAATACGCAACTTGGAATAAATAAACATAATAAAATCAAAGGGAGTAGTTTCATAGGTTCCTAAAATAATAATATTTTTATTTTAACTTAAAGTAATAATATAAAACAAAAGG
>Ga0213864_10000769_pt1 | contig 14712 bp, 21 predicted proteins | sample PICome_5_FD_160078 | JGI IMG/M metagenome (GOLD analysis project Ga0213864, IMG submission 160078) | Coastal seawater microbial communities near Pivers Island, North Carolina, United States - PICO247 | ecosystem: Environmental > Aquatic > Marine > Coastal | place: USA: North Carolina... | reverse complement strand
GATGAGGCTTCCTCCTAAAGAATCAATTACTGAAACAAGGGCTGACCCCGAATATAGAGATGCCTGAAAAAAAAATTACGGGAAAAATTTTGGAGAAATTAATATGACATGGCAAGATATACTAAAGAATGATGAACAGATACTTAGAGATTTTTTAGAAGAAACGGCTAAACAATATAAAGGAACAAGATACGATGTTGTGCGATTAGACCCTAGAATTATGGAAGTAGAAGGCAAAACGCAAATATATAATGCGTTCAAAAAACTATTTGAAACAGATAAGGGTAGATTAGAAAATATGGCTAAACAATATTTTGGCCGCCAAGCCTATGTTGCCCCCGATTATCAAGGACAAAAAGGGGTCTATTACATTAGCCTTTAATGAAAAATTGGTGATTAATGTGGCATGGAAAGATATATTAAAAAATATAGAGTTTGACCCAACAGAATCCTGTTGTTCCGAATTAAAAAATAATTATCTTGAGTTTGTTGAAAAATTATCAGATTACTATGAAAGCATTGGTATTTATAATAATATGAGAATGCACTATTTAATAGCAGATGAATCTTGTGAGCAGGTTTTGGATTCGGCAAAGGTGTTTTTAGAAGGTGCTAAAAATCCACCTAAAGGTTCAAAATTACCTTCTTGGGCTAAGGGAGATTTAGAAAAAATGATTGACGAGTTTGAATCTTGTAAAGATGATAATGATAAAATTAAAGTTCCTTTATTAGTAAAACCAACAACTAGGTGAAGAAAATGACATGGAGAGATTATTTGAAAAAGTCAAATTGCATGGCTAAAATGGGTAAGGCTTGTAGTTGTGCAGAATGTGAAAAGCAACAGTTTGAAAAGAACCTTGTAGGTAATCAAAAAAGAATTGATGCTAATAAAGATGGTAAAATCACAGGTGAGGATTTCGCTATGCTAAGAGATGAAACTAAAAAGGCAAAAGTGAAGTGTCCTAAGTGTGATGGTAAAGGTTGCGAGCATTGTAATGATACGGGCTATCATGAAACAAAGGGCAAAAGTGCTTTTACTGCGAGGGATTAAATTGACTCGATGTAATCTTCTTGATTCTTGGTTTGACTATCATTCAAAAAGATTAGACGAAGAAGAGGCTAAAAAAAATAAGGATTTAATTACAGGTGAGAAGAAATGACTTGGAAAGACGAAATAAGAAAAGATTCCATGACAGAAAGACATCGTAAAGAAAGAGAAGAACTACTCCAAAGACATTCTGATGAAACAGGTATTGAGAATTTATGGTTTAATATAGAAATATTGAGAAACCCTAAATATGCAAAGCAAAAGAAAGAAAGAGAAGCATTAAGGATAAGGCAGAAAGAAGAGGCTGAACAGAAAAAAGATTAAACGGGTGAAAAGAAATGACTTGGAAAGATATATTGAAATCTGCTGATAATATATATGATACATCAGACCCTTTGTATAATTCTGAAATGGAAAAAAGAATCAAAGAATTAAGTCAATATTTTGATGAAGATATTGAAAGACATGAATTAGCAAGCGAGTTAGAAAAGAAGTATGGGGTTAGAAGAATTATTCAAATTAAAGATAGGGATTTCAGAAAAGAAATGAAAAAGTTGATGGATGATGCCCCTAATTCTCATTATTTGGATGATTTCTTTTTTAGAGAAATTAAAAGAGATGATTGGCTTCAATGGCTTGCAGGAGAAATAGATTTATGGTTTTCACTTAAAGACGCATATAAAGAAATGGCGGAAGAAGAAAGAAGAAAGATAAATATGAGGTGAAAAGAAATGAGTTGGAAAGATGACATAAAGAAAAAGGATGCGCCTTCTTTTGGTATTTTTGAATTAGAAAAAGAAGTAGAAGAATATGATAGAAAGAACCGTCTTGAATATTATTATAATTTATTTGAGGAATTACCCTATAAAGAGGGCTTTTCTAAAAAAACAGAAGAACGAATAAAAAACTACTTTGAAAAGGAATATGACCTTAATGAGTTAAAAAAAGAACTAATTAAGGATTTAAAAATACTTAGAAGTCATATAATGGAATATAGAGATTGAGCAGGTGAAAAGAAATGACTTGGCAAGATATTCTCAAGGTTTCGGAAGATGAAGAAAAAATGGCAGGTGCAGTAACAACTACATCAGCCCCCGCTATGTTTAATAATAAAGCCATAAGAAGAAAGAAAAAGGAGGAAGAATATGGTAAAGAAAGATAGAGATAAATATAGAGATGTAATTTACAATCAGAAAATATCCTCAATACAATTTGTTAAGGATTTCCAAACTTGGAAAAAAAATTGCCTAAGTATTAGTGGAGATTCTATGTTTGTTGAAAATGTTCCCACATTATATGATTTTTTGAATACCCACATTATACCTAGCGGTGCAGGAAAAAATGTTAGAGATGAATCTGTAAATTCCGGAAGAGATGAAGGCGGAAAGAATGTTTTAGATGATATTGAAGAAATACTTGAAGGGGGGAATTTTAGTTATGGAGAAACCATGCTTATTTCTTCATTCGCTAATGTTTTAGAAGAAATGAAAGGAACTTCACTTGACCCTGCTAATATTTTATTCACTGATAAAAAAATGAGGGGTGGCAAAGTAATAGAAGAAGAACCTGTATATGGCCATTACAGAACTAAAAATTATGAAAAGAAAACAGGAAAAGCGTCTGCACCTTCTGATTGGTATTCTACATCAGAAGATACTGCTAATCCTCCTCCCCGCCAAGCACTATACAATGAAGAATCGGGAACCTATTCAAAACCAAAAGGTCTTATTTATATTTTACAAGAGGCCGTTAAGGGATTATTAGATTCTGAATTAGAAGATGCAGAAATTCCTTTTGAAGATGATGATTTTAAAGAAATGGATAAAGTTAGTGTGATTAGTGATTACTTCGATAAGGCAATTACTAATGAAAACTTTTGGACTCTTGGTGGTATGCTTAGAGTAAATATACTTAGAAGAGATTTTAGAAATACTCAATTTAGTAATCTAAAAGAGAAAGACCAAAATCTTCTTGCTGAAATTGCAGGACTAAACGAAAAAGGCAAAAGAAAGAAAGATGCGCCTGTCGGTAAAATAACTGAATTTAAACCACTTGATGCTACCACAGGTGCATTGATTGAACTGATAGATAGAGCGTTAAAAAGAGCAGGAAAGAATACTGCGCCTAACGGATATAGGGCTTGGCAAAACCAAAGAAAGAGAGGGTTTGATTATAGAAAAACCGCTAAAGAAGTCTATCCGGATATAGAAGATAGACCTAAAAGCGGTAAAGGTAGCAGGACTAGAATGAAGCCAACACAAAGAGTTATTTCTAAAATGTGGCAAAGTCATTTATGGAGATGATTAAATGACTACAAGGAAAAGATGTGGTTTGTGTCAACATGAAAACAGGGCAAGTTTAGAAGAAGCCCTTGAAACTGCGTCTATGTCTTGTGATGAAATTGATTCAGCCTATGGTTGGAGAAGTGGCACTTCGGCTCAACATCAGCGAAATCATATGGGCGATTATGAAATGAGTTCTAATCCTAAGTGTAAATTATGTGTAGACCCTATGAGAAAGCACTATGAACAGGCAATACACGAAGGAGAGATTACTACTGATGCAGTTGCAGAAGCATTAGATACTTCAAAGACACAAATTCAAAGACATATCAAAAATCATTTAACTCCTATTGTTCAAGAAAGTGCGGCTATGATGATAGCGACAAAGGAATTAAATGAGGTTGATTTACTTTCTAACAATGTTCAAAAATTAGATACAAGGCTAGAGCAAGTGTTTAATGAGTTAGGTAATGATTTAGACCCTAAGATGATTGATGCACTAACTAAGTTAGCAAGAGAAATTAGAGAGTCACTAAAGTATCTTATGGAGTTTAAAGGAAAACTTGTTCATAAGAGGCAAGATACAATTATTGTTGCACAAATGCAAATTGTTCAAGAAGTGTTAGCACAAAACAATCCCGAAATTTGGCTCGATATTAAACAGAAGATGCAGGAGAGATTACAATGAGTTGGGAAAACACAATAAAAAAGGAAAGTGAGTTCTATACTAAAAGAAATCTTAGAAAGTTATTAGAAATTTTAGAGAGTGACATGGAAGATTTTTCTAAAGTAAATCAATCAATAGGTTTTGTTCGTAGCATGTTAAAACAAATAGGCGATTAAGGGATTACAATGAGTTGGCAAATTATTCTAAAAGCGGTTTCTATACCGAATAATGCAGAAATGTTATCTTATTATTTACAAAAGAAACCCGAAGAACTTATTGAATTAGTGAAAAATAATAAAATTTCAGAAAAAACTCACCCTTCCTTTGTAAAAATAATGAGAACAATACCAAATCAATTATCTGCCAAACAATTATTTGAAAAAATACCTTTAGGAGATTCAAGTTTTGAAGAATTTTCTAAAAATTTAGAAAAACTAAAAGAAAGTTTAGTAATTGCAGACTCAACAGGCTTCAAAATTTTGTTAGAAAGAGCAAAAAAAGCAAAAGATAGTGGAAATGAAACCGAATTTAAACAAATTTCTCAAAAAATTAAAGAAAGAAGTAGACCTTCTGAAAATAAACTCATAAGAGATAAGGAACTTAGAGCATTATTACGATGGTTTGATTCCCAAAGCGAAAATTTTGTTTTAAATTTCAAAAATACAGAAGAAATTAACCAAAACAGAAAAAAATTCATAAAAAATATCCAAAAATTTGCTAAACTTATAGAAGGAACCGTAGAAAACGATGCAATTTCAACTAATTTTAACAGTTCTCAAGGTTTTGTTCAATTTCTCATAAAACAACCTAAAGATTCTGAAATAAAACAAGTTTATAGTGAAATTAGGCAATACAAACCCGACCTAAAAGGACTAGAAACAAAATTATCTTCAACTACTGAAACAGATAAATTATTTTTAGAAAATAAAACCTATAATGTGAAGTCGAATTTAAATAAAGACGATGTTTTTACTTATTTAAGAATAATAAATAACATAAAAGGGAATGTCAGTTCAATGGTTCCATCTATTTCTAAAAAAGATAAAATGGAAAACAATAAATTTTTCCCCGATGATATTATTTTTCTAAAAAGAGTTTCCGGAAAAGAAAATTCTATTATTCTAAGTCCTTATGGAGAACTTTTACTCGAAAGTAGTTTTGGTAGTAATTGGTTTAATTTGTTTTTTGATACTATTAGAGCAAATGCAATAATTTCGGAAAAAGCATCAGAACTTAAAATAGTAGACGATATTATTGAGGGATTAAAAGACCCTAGCCAACCGGAACAAAGCAAGTTAGGTATTAATCTCATACCTTTTAGAACTATTAAACTAACAAACAATCAAGATAATAATAGAAAAAAACTAAGGAATTTTATTAAAAAAGATAGTGGTTTATCTGATACTATTTCAAGTAAGACAAAAGAGTATCAAAGTAATCTTTTCCAAGAGAAATATAAAAATAAATTCACAACAAGAGAAGCAAAAGAGTTTGAAAAATATTATAATTCTTTAGATGAATTAGACCAAGAAATATTAGGTGAATTAAAAATAGACTACTATGATGATTTTGACAACGAGGTAAGTTCAAAAGAAAGTAAGAATGCTTATTACGCTCGAATATTTTTAGACAATGATGAGCAAACTCCTGAAGATTTAAAAGAGGAACTACAAAAACTAACAAGAGATGTAAAAACTTCTGATGTAGGAATAAAAATAGAACAAGAAAAAATAAAAGAATTAGAAGAAGAAATAAAAAGAAGAAAAGAGAATAATAAACCTTTAACTAACTTAGAAGAAACCTTAGAAAATCGTAAGAAAAAATTAAAGGAAGCAGAAGAAGCACCTAAAAGCCAAACCTCCAAAGTAGACATTATGCAATTGAGAGAAACTTTATTGAATGCTTCTGAATTTTCTGATTATTTGATAGCGTCTTCTGAAAAACAAAAATTAGGAGAATTAGAAAAAACCTTTTCTACTGTTAGTTCAGAAAAACTAACACCCGAAAGTAGTTTGTATTTCTTTGGTAGAATAGGAGATGTAACAGGTAATGAAATTGTTTTTGATACTTACGAAAAAATAGATGAATTACAAAAACAAGGAAAGTCTAATGAGATAGATAAGTTAGCACAGGAATTAGAAAAACAAATGCCTAGTATTCTTTCAGAAGGGAAAAAACAAATAATAAGTGGTTTTAGGATAAAAATAGAACAGTTTGGAAAAAGTCCGGTTAATTTCTTCGGTTATGATAAAACAGGTAAAAGAGCAATTGAAGCAATTTCAGAACTAATAGAAGCAGGATTATTAACGGAGGCTACAACATGACAAAAGAATTAGCAGAACAAGTCGCTATGTCACTAGAAGACTATACTCAAAAAGTAAAGGAGATTGCTCAAATAAGTAATTCATCAGAAAGAAACAAAGAAATCAAATCCTTTATACTTGAACTCGAAGAAAGAGCATTGTCGGCAGGTATGTCGGAAGAAGATTGGAAAAACGCTAGAAAGGGTCATATTAAACTGATTAAAGAATACTCCGCAAAGATGCCTAAAGAAACGGGTCGTGGCCCATTGGGTATATTAGAAAGAATGAACATAAAAGAGGAAGGTAAATTAATTCAAATGAAGGAATTATTTATTTCTGAAATACCTAAAGAAAAAATAAGCATAGGCAATCCTTCTGAAACAAGGCTAATGGAAGCCTCCACTAGAAATGAATTATTAGATGCAGTTAAGGATAAAACAGAAGAAGAACAATTTAGATTCAAAAGAAACATAGAAAATATATCTCAAGTTTTAGCAAGTGATATAAGAAGAGGAAAAACAGATGTTAAGACTGTAAGCATGAATGCGGTAAAATATTTGGGGGGAATAGACCTTTCCAAAGCAGACACAAGAAAAGAAATCTATGATTTTTGGGAAGAAACGGCAGATAAATATAAACAGTTCAAAGAGGATTTGAAGTCTTTCTTTGAAGCCGTTCTTAAAAACGATAAAACAAAACCGTCTACTAAAAAATACTTTACTGAATTAAAAGAAGAATACATAAATGATAACTTAGAATACATAGGTAAATTTAATCAAATAACAAAAAGTCTTTCACCACAGACAAAAAGACTAATTGCGAGAATAGAAAACCTTACTGATTTTGAAGAAATTATTGACAATATGATAGATAATTTCGATGATGGGGATGATAGCGAAGATAGTTTTGATTTTTCGGGGGTAAGTGAAGCAGATATGAATATAATCAATTCAGCATTTAGTAACATTGTTTCGCATAAAGATGACGCATTTATATCTGAAATAGACTTACCGGACACATTAGAAGAAAATATAGAAGATGATAATATTACAGAAAATGCACAAATTGACCCTCTTTTAGCATACGAACTAATGCAAGACACTAAACTAATTTCAATAACACAAGAAGGACAAAAACAAATGACTCAAATATTAAACGAATCTATTGAAGATGCTACTACACTTAATATGAAATTTGCTTTTAGAAAAGCAAGAGAGGAACTTAGAGATTCTTTTACTATTGAACAAGATGAATATTATTTGCCTATTTCTGTTTTGAATAATGGAAAGTTTGTGAAGTATTTGAATATGTCTTACTTAGATAAACCTACTGAATTAGAAACTAAAATAGAAAGAAGTTCCATAGATACAGATGTAGAAAAGAAAATAGGAGAACTATTAGATAAGATTCACATAGGTATTACAGATGAGGAATTTGGTTTTGATGTATCTACAAGAACTAATCAAGGCAAAGCAGCCACAGGTAGTAAAATAGATACAAAAGATATACCAAGAACTGAAAAAGAAACCCCTGCAAGTAGAATAAGGGAAGCAGATATTACTGCAAGGGGAGTAATAAATCCATTAACAAGAGGAAAGGCAAAGGAAGAATTATTGGAAATAAAGCAGGAATTAGAGAAACTACTACAATCAACGAATGAATATTACATTACTCCTATGTATAGTGGTAGACTACCAATATATGCGCCTTCATTTATGACAGGAAGAGGGGCTATGGCTTTAGATGTATTAGCAAAGGATTTTGATTTGAGTAATGTCATGGGAGAAGGATATGAAATATTAGCACAAACCGGAGGGGGCAGAAACATAGAGTCGCAGTATCTTAGAGAAATCGCTGATTTCTTAGAATACTTACAAAATCCTAACTTTAAAATTACAACAGAATTAATTGATTCTGCTAATAATGCTTCTGATGCTTTAACTATGATTTTTGGAAATGAAATGGAAGAAATAAATGATAATTACATAGGTGCAATTATGGCTCACTTTATGGAAGAATTAGGAGAAACCGAAGAATTGGATGAAAAGTTCAATGGAGAAACTTTTAGAGATAGGGCGGCCATGCACGAAAGAGATTACAAGGCAAGAAAACCTATACCTATGTATATTCTGCCTTATTATTTAGAAAAAAATCAAGGTATTTTAACTCAAGATAATGATAAAAAAGAACAATATAGAAGGCTCATTGATTTGTTCCAAACAGTAGAGGAATATACTCCTACTGTTCTAATGAGAAAAATGTTAAAGGCTCATGATTTAATCAGAAAACAATTAGGTAAAGAAACAGAATTTGGATTCATGCAAATTAATTTCAACAATATTGAAAAGATGATAGAAAGAATGTATAGTAAAGGTGTAGATTTGAGTCATTATGAAGTAGACAATATAATCAAATCTGATGATTCACATCAAAATATAGCAAAGGAATACGGTATTAATAGCGACCATGTGTATTTAATTAAGGCAAACTTTAGGTGATATTATGGAATGGCAAGAAGTCCTAAAGAAAAAAAAGTCTACTGTAAATCAGTCGGGTAATTATACTAAACCGAGTATGAGAAAAAGAATATTTAATAGAATCAAAGCGGGAACAAAAGGAGGTGCTGCGGGTCAATGGTCTGCTAGAAAAGCACAGATGTTAGCGCAAGCATACAAAAAGGCTGGTGGTGGCTATAAGAATTAATTGGCGTAGTATTTTAAAAGCCAAAACAAAAAGGCAACAGGACTTAACCACTTGGACTAATGAAGAATGGGGAAGTCAAGAACAACACCGAGCAAAAGCAAAAGGAAAAAAAGCACCGTCTAAAACTAAAGGAAGATATATGCCAAAAGCAACTTATCAAAGAACAGATAAAAAAACATTAGATTATCAAGATTCCAAGAAAAGAAAGGGGCGGAAAAAAGGTAAGCAACACATACCGACAGGAAAGAAGTTTAGTCAGAAGTGATAATATGAAGTGGAAAGATATACTAAAAGCACCGCTTTTAACGCTCGAAGAAGAAAAAGAAATTCAGGAGTTAATGCGATTTGGGAATATGATGCGTGAAGAAGCAGAAGAAAAAGTTAGAAGAAAATATCGTAAATTAGGTCAAAGAAAACAACCTACTTATGAAGATTATATGAGGTCACACAAACAAGACATTGAATCTAAAATCCTTGCCGAAATAGAAAAAGAAGGAGGGGCGTTAGGAATGAAAAACCTAAAGCAATTTGGTAATGAAACTGAAATTAAAGAAGCCTTAGAAAATCTAAAAAGAAAAAATAAAATTTATGAACATAGAGATGGTGACATTATTTCCAAAAAAGACAAGAAGGATATGCGAGTAGGGCGTGTATATCCTTCGGATAGAGAAGGCAAAAAAATAATGATGCTAACCCATGAAGGAAAAAAGATTCATGCAGGTGCTAAGGGCTATGGTAACTACAAAGGTAAAGGAAAAAATAGGGGCGGTGGAACCCATACTAACAAAAAGCGTAGGGCTAATTTCAAAGCAAGACATAATTGCGACCAATGTAAGGGAAGAATAACTACTCCCAAATGTTTAGCGTGTAAAAAATTGTGGTGATAAAATGAATTGGAAAGATATACTAAAAACACAAACTAGCCTACTAGATTTTAGTAGGCCAGCAGAAATGAAACAAAAAATACCTGAAATCAGAAGTAAATTAGAGAGTATGGTAGGTAGAGCAAAAACTACTGAAAGAGGAAAATCAGAAGACTTAGCGACAGTTAAACTTGAACAACTTGATTCTGTTAAAACTGCTGATGACTTTGATGCTTTTTATGATAGAGATTTAAAATACTTTTTAGGTGAAAAATAATGGTAAAGATTCTTCCTTCTATTTTTTCCTTTGAGGAAATGAAAAAAAGATGGAATGAAGATAATCCTAACGATGCTTATCCAAGAGCAGAAGAATTGAATAAAGGAATATACGCTTTAGACAAATTTCTAATTAGAGTTGATGATAAAGATAAAACTATTTCTTCAATAGGTTGGAAAGAACACCCTACTCACACCGTTGTAGGTGCGCTATACACTACTGCAAGAGCCAATCCTAGAAAACCCGAATTTGAAAAAGGGCTAGGCGGAAATATGAAAGCACTACAAGCAGAAAGAGAAAGACAAATTAATCCTAATAAACCTGTTATTGCTAGATTTAGTTCTAAAACAGGTAATCAAGAAAAATGGCTTGAAACTGCAAGAAGTAGAGGATGGAAGTTGGCTATGGATGATAATTTTAACGAAGTGAAGAATTTAGTTCCGGAAGAAGTTATTAGAGAATGGTCTAGCGCATATCCTAAAGGCGATTGGGGAATACGAAACAAAGTTGACCCCGATGAGTTAGAAAAGTGGATTTTTGCTGATGATGAATTACCTAAGTGGTGGAATGTAGTGAAACTAGCAAAACCAAATCAATCCACCATTACTGATAATCAGTGGCTATCTCTCAAAGATAAAATATTAAATAATGAAATTCCTGTTGATAGAAATAAATATGTTAAGTATAATAATTTATCTAAAATCAATAAAGAAATGGTATTGTATTATTTGAGATTAGGTTTTACTAAACCCAAAAGAAGAAAAGAAGCCTACAATGGTATTCTTGACGAAATGCTAAGAAGCAGTAATGAGAGATACGACATACAAGACAAAGGAGGCCAATAGATGAATTGGTTTTCTATTCTTAAAAAATATAATTTACAATTAATGAAAGAGGCTATGAGAAGAGTAGTGGTTGAACTTGATGGAGAATCAATAGAAACTAAAACTTTAACTAAAAAACTTGCAGAAAGATATAGAGAAGTAGTAAAAGAAATGGGAAGCCCATCAGAAAAATCAGGACTTGGTAAATTAAAAAATACAAAAAGTGTAAGTCAATATCACAAATTAATAAGAAACTACGGCTACAATCCTCGACAAATTAGAGGAAAAATAGGAAGGGCTGCTTTAAATGAATTTAGTAGGCCGTCTAGTCCTATTCTAAACACAACAATATGGGAGAAAAAATAATGGAATTAGATACTCTAAACTTTGAACATCAAATGGATATGGAGTTATCTAAAAATTCTTTTCCATATTTTTTTGAAAATGTTCTTGGGTTAGATTTTGCTTCTCATCAACAAGAATGGCATGAATTAATGAATACTACTCAAAGAACAGTAATTATCTGTTCAAGAGGTCACGGTAAATCTGTATTTATGCACAGTTGGGTAGTTTGGAATTTAATATTTCAGCCCCCTCCATACCAAATGCTTTACATTTCTTCTAACCAAAAACAGACTATGGTTCACATGAGAGATATAGATAAAATGTTCACCCACCCTCTTCTTAAAAAATTCAAACCCGTTAGAGGTTGGGCTATTGGAAATATCACTTTAACAAATGGAAACCAAATCTTAGAGCGTTCAGTTGGTTCACAGATTCGTGGACTTCACCCTCAAGAAATCATTATTGATGACCCTTTGAAAGAGTTTAGCGTTAGCGGTATTCAGAAAGTCACCGATTGGTTTTATGGTGACATGATACCTACTCTACACCATACTGCTTCTCTAAGAGTAATAGGAACTCCTTTTAGTTATACAGATATTTATGCTCAATTATCTGAAAATGAAGCATATACTCTTAGAACCTATCCTTGTCTAAATGCTCTTAATGAACCTCTTTGGCCGAGCCGTTGGGATTATGAATCACTAATGGCTCGTAAATCAGAAGTAGGTTCATTAATGTTCACAAGAGAATATATGTGTGTGCCTATTTCAACAGGAACTTCTCTATTTAATCCGGAGTATTTAGAAAATGCAAAGGATAAGGATTTAGTTTTAAAGCCAATGAGAAGAGAAGGCTACAAATATTTTGTAGGAGTTGACCCTGCTATTTCTACTGATGGTGACTACAATGTAATTACTGTTATTGAAATGGATGAAAATGAAAACAAATCCATAGTGTATATTGACCGAGCAAAAAATGTAGAGTTTAGAGAAAACATACAGAAAGTAAAAGTCATAGGTCAAATGTTTAGACCCGAAGTTATTATGTTTGAAACTAATACCTTTGCTAAGTCATTTACACAAGAACTTCGACAAGTAGCAGATTTGAATGTGCATGACTTTAATACTACCCGTAGGAAAAAACAAGAAATAATTCTAAATCTTCAAATGACTTTAGAAAATGGAAAGATGAATTTTCCTTATGGTAATGAAGAAAGCAGAAGGACGACATCTGCACTTATTGAGGAAATGTCTATGTTTGCTATTACTGAAAAAGGAAAGTTTGAAGGTGTGGGCGCACATGACGACATGGTGATGAGTTTAGCATTAGCCAATGCAGCGACTTATCAAGCGACAGATAACTTCATACTTCTCGATGATATGGGGATATTTAACGATAGTTCACAAACAAGAAATACGATGGGGCTTAACTTCTAAGGTGGTAATATGACTGAACAGGCTGATAAATACCGACAAGCAGCAGAACAAATGGAAAGGCTTGCTGAACTTGATGAAGAAGAAGCAGAAGTAAAAGACACAGTAGAAAGAGAACTAGGAACAGAACTCAAGTCTTTTCATGTAATGTCCGAGTTTGAAGAAATATCTAAACTATCCCAAGAATTAAAAATAAACGCAACAGAAGCAAGAAAACGATTAACTTCTTTTCCTAATGAATATTTAGTTCAAGACCAAACTATTCCCGACCTTGTTAAAAAGATGAGGAAGGCACGAAGAGAATTAAAAGGAAACAATAGAGATAAAATGTCTAAAGCAATAGATACTATAATTGATGCCTATTCAGACCATTTGAATAAGTGCATTCAATCCATTACATGGCTATCTCCATACAAACCTGCTCTTATCAATATGAAATACAATGAAGGAGATTTACATAAACTATACAAAATAAAAGACACTGAATCAAGAAGAGAGGTAGTAGATGTTTTGTGTAAGTATTGGGAATTAGACCTTGAACAACAAGAAATGACCTACTCCAAAGAATACAGTGATATTCATAAAGAAATGAGGCAAACCAAAAAAGATTTCAGAAATATTATAGCAAAGACTACTGACCCTAAAACTACTAAGACTAAAAAACAAAAACAAGAAGAGTTCATTATGAAAATGGTTTGTGAAAATCAAGGTATAGGCGCAAGAGAAATACACGAAAGGATGCCTACCCATTTGTTTAAAATATCAAGCCCTACTACTATATCTCAAGTAGTTAGAAAGATGGATATTATCTCTACTAATGGTGCATATTACAAAGCACCTTCAATGTTGAAGAAAAACATTTGGGCTTACACGGCAGCGTTTATTGACTCGGATGGGTATATTACATTAGACCGTAATATGAATCCAAGAGTAGGATTAGTAGCAACAGGACAAAGAGGAAGGGCTTTTATGGAAGAAATGCACAAGTCAATCGGCTTTGGTCGTATGCACTTAGACCAAAAATCTCCACAAGATACTCGTTTAATTAACCGATTAAATTTTTATTCTCAAGATGATGTAAGAGAATTACTAACAAAATGTTTGCCTCATTTTAAATTAAAGAAAGGAAATGCTAAATTATTGTTGGAATTAATACGCATGAAAAAATCTTACAAAAAAGAAGATTGGTATAAGAGCCGTTGTGATGAAATATTTAAGTTAATGAAGTGGGAGAATCACAAAGACCATGTAGGTTTTGATTGGTTAAAGGAAGGAATTTATCTTGATGATATTCAGAAGTTCAAGGATAATTGTAAAATGTCAACTATGGATGAATTAGAAAATATTGGTGGTATGATAGTTAAGGAGGAATAAAATTGGATATAGAAATCTATGAAGTTGGGCCGAGAGATGGCATACAAAATAGTATTTTTCCTATATCAACTAATCAAAAAATACACATGATTAGTGAACTACACAAAGCAGGATTGACTAATATGGAAATCACTTCTTTTGTTAATCCAAAATATGTTCCTAAAATGGCTGATGCTAAAGAGGTATTTAGTTCTACAAAACACTTAGGAGATTTCGATGTGTTAATTCCTAATAAAAGAGGTTTTGATACTGCTAAAGAATTAGGTGCTAAAAATTTTAATGTATTTTTTTCTCCTTCTAAAGAATTTAATTATAGAAATCTGAATAGAACATTAGAAGAAAAATTCATTGAACTCGATTCTATGTTAGTAGATATAGATAGGAAAAATGTAAGAGCCTATATTTCGTGTGCTTTTGGTTGTCCTTTTGAGGGAAAACCCACAGAACATAAATTGAGAGATGCTATGATTAAAGCAGACTATTTAGCAGATACTATTGTTCTATGTGATACCATAGGAATAGCGCATCCAACACAGATGCTACAAACTTTAGAAATGACAAAAGGATTAGATGCTAATATAGCCTTGCATCTT
>Ga0213864_10000768_pt1 | contig 14718 bp, 26 predicted proteins | sample PICome_5_FD_160078 | JGI IMG/M metagenome (GOLD analysis project Ga0213864, IMG submission 160078) | Coastal seawater microbial communities near Pivers Island, North Carolina, United States - PICO247 | ecosystem: Environmental > Aquatic > Marine > Coastal | place: USA: North Carolina... | reverse complement strand
ATGTCTCAATATACAATGATTTTTGATCATTATGATCAGGTCCCACAAGCTGTTGCTGATGAAGTCAAGGCTAAATTAGCTTAACAAACAAACCAAGAGAAAGAAAGGTCATAAGATGTCTAAAGAAAAATTTGATCGTAGTAAACCGCACGTAAACATTGGTACAATTGGCCATGTTGACCATGGTAAGACTACACTAACTGCAGCAATTACAAAAGTTATGGCTGATGCTGGCCGTGCTGATTTTTCTGCCTATGACCAAATTGATAAGGCGCCTGAGGAGAGAGAAAGAGGTATAACTATCTCTACTGCTCATGTTGAATATGAAACAGAGAATCGTCATTATGCTCACGTTGATTGTCCTGGCCATGCTGATTACGTTAAAAATATGATCACAGGTGCGGCTCAAATGGATGGTGCTATTTTAGTTGTGAATGCAGCTGATGGTCCTATGCCACAAACTAAAGAACATATTCTACTTGCTCGTCAGGTTGGTGTGCCTTCATTAGTTGTATACATGAACAAGGTTGATCAGGTTGATGATGAAGAGTTGTTAGAATTAGTAGAGTTAGAAATTCGAGAGCTTCTAAGTAGTTATGACTTTCCTGGTGATGATATTCCTATTGTAAAAGGAAGTGCCTTAGCAGCTTTAGAAGGTCGTGATGAGGCCATAGGTGTAAATTCAATTACAGAATTAATGGCCGCTGTAGATTCTTACATTCCACAACCTGAGCGTGATAAAGATAAGCCTTTTTTAATGCCTATTGAAGATGTTTTTTCCATATCAGGAAGAGGTACTGTTGTTACAGGTCGTGTTGAACGAGGTGTAATAAAAGTTGGTGAGGAAATAGAAATTGTTGGCATAAAGGAAACAACTAAGACAACATGTACTGGCGTTGAAATGTTCCGTAAACTTCTAGATTCTGGAGAAGCGGGTGACAATGTTGGTGTTCTTTTAAGAGGAACAAAAAGAGAAGAAGTTGAGCGTGGTCAGGTATTGTCTGCACCGGGTTCGATTAAGCCTTACTCTAAGTTCAAAGGTGAAGCTTATATTCTTACAAAGGATGAGGGTGGAAGACATACACCGTTTTTTAGTAATTATCGCCCACAGTTTTATTTTAGAACAACTGATGTTACAGGTGCGGTTGAGCTGCCAGCTGGAACAGAAATGGTTATGCCGGGAGACAATATAGCTATAACAGTTGAGCTTATTGCGCCGATTGCTATGGATGAAGGCTTAAGGTTTGCAATCCGAGAGGGTGGTAGAACTGTTGGCGCTGGTGTTGTATCAAGCATTGAGTCTTAAAAAGAGAATATTTAACAGTTAATATAATGAGGTTTTTATGGATAGCCAAAATATCAGAATAAGACTTAAAGCCTTTGATCATAGAATTCTTGATCAATCAACATCTGAGATTGTAAATACTGCCAGAAGAACTGGAGCTAAAATACGTGGGCCTATACCTTTGCCTACATCTTTAAACAGATTTACAGTTCTTCGTGGTCCTCATGTTGATAAAAAGAGTAGAGAGCAATTTGAAATGAGAACACATAAACGCGTGTTAGATATAATTGAGCCAACACCTCAGACTGTTGATGCTCTTATGAAATTAGATCTTGCATCTGGTGTTGATGTAGAAATTAAATTATAGGAATTCATTATGCGTTGCGGTGTTGTTGTAAGAAAATTAGGAATGTCTCGTGTTTTTGATAACGATGGCAATCACATTCCAGTGACTATATTAAAGTTAGAAGACGTTGAGGTTTTATCTACAAAATCAATTGATAAGGACGGTTATTGTGCTCTACAAATAGGTTTTGGCAATAAGAAGCCAAAGAATATTACAAAGCCACTTAGAGGTTTCTTTGCTAAAGCTAAGAGCGAACCTAAAGAAAAAGTTGTAGAGTTTAGGGTAAGTGAAGATGCTGTTCTACAAGTAGGTGATAAGATTGGTGTAAATCATTTTGTTGCAGGACAAAAAGTTGATTTGGTCGGTTTGTCACAGGGTAAAGGTTTTGCTGGAGCTATGAAGAGGCATAACTTTGGCGGCATGCAAGCTACACACGGTGTTTCTATAAGTCATAGATCTCATGGTTCTACAGGTAATAGTCAAGATCCTGGTCGAACATGGAAGGGAAAAAAAATGGCAGGTCAGTATGGTAATGTCAGAAAAACAATTCAAAACCTTACAGTAGTTCAGTTAATAGAAGAAGAAGATCTTATACTAGTCAAGGGTGGCGTTCCGGGATCAAAAAACAATATTCTTAAAATGTCTGATGCTATTAAGCATAAAACTCCAGAAAATGTTCCATTCCCAGGTGGACTTAAATCTTCCTCAACGAAAGATGAAGTAAAAGTTGAGGAAACAGAAAATAAGGGTAAGGTTACTGATCAAAATATCCAGAATGATGGAGATAAAGTTGAAAATTAAATCATTAAGTTTACAAAACAAGCCTGGGAAAGAAATAGTATTGGATGAGAAAATCTTTGGTTTGGATCCTAGGTTAGATATTATTGCTAGGGTTGTAAGGTGGCAGCTTGCAAAAAGAAGGCTTGGTAACCATTCTGTTAAAACCAGAAGTGATGTAAAGATGACTACTGCTAAAATGTACAAACAAAAAGGTACGGGTAAAGCGCGGCATGGTTCTGGTTCAGTATCCCAATTTAGGGGAGGTGGCATGGCGCATGGGCCAGTTGTCCATTCACACTCTCATAGATTGAATAAAAAAGTTAGAAAACTTGGATTAAAATCAGCTCTGTCTGATAAATTTAAGCTTGGTAAGCTTTTAATTTTAGATAGTTTGAAATGTGATGGTAAAACTTCAAGTCTTAGAAAAAACTTTGACAAGCTAGGTGTTGAAAATACTTTAGTTATTTCAGGCGAAAAAGTTGATGAAAACTTTCTTAAAGCTTCAAGTAATATCAAAAATGTAGACGTACTTACATATCAAGGCATGAATGTCTACGACATTGTAAAAAAAGATAATCTAATCATTGTTGATGACGCATTAAAATTAATTGAGGAGCGCTTATCATGAGTGTAAGGCCAAGAAAGAAAATTGAGGCTAACGTAAGTCTTAACAAGGCTTATCAAGTTATTTTAAGTCCTCTTGTAACAGAAAAGTCAACGCAAATGTCGGAGCATAATAAAATTGTGTTCTCGGTTCCACTTAGTGCAAGCAAATTTGATGTTAAATCATCAATAGAAAAAATATTTTCTGTAAAAGTAAAGTCAGTTAATACTATTTTATTAAAAGGTAAATCTAAGAGATTTAAAGGTATTCTTGGAAAAAGATCGGATACTAAAAAAGCTATTGTTACGCTGGCTCCTGGCAACACAATAGACTTGTCTGTAGGAGTATAAAATGGCACTAAAACAATATAAACCTAATACACCGGGACAACGTGGACTGGTTTTAGTCGATAAGTCTGATTTGTATAAAGGTAAGCCAGTTAAAAGGCTTACAGAAGGTTTAAACAAATCTGGTGGTAGAAATAACTCTGGAAAAATTACTATGTGGCAAAGAGGTGGTGGTCACAAAAGGCGTTATAGAATTATTGACTTTAAGCGAACAAAAAAAGATCTGATTGGAACGGTTGAAAGATTAGAATACGATCCTAACAGATCTGCATACATAGCATTGATTAAATACGAAGATTCTGAATTGAAGTATATAATTGCACCTCAGAGACTTAATGTAGGCGACAAGGTGGTTTCTTCTAACAAAGCAGATATAAAGCCTGGAAACTGTATGCCTTTGTCTGCAGTTCCTGTTGGAACAATCATTCATAACGTAGAATTAAAGCCAGGTAAGGGTGGACAAATTGCTCGTTCTGCAGGTTCTTATGTTCAGCTTATTGGTAAAGATGTTTCTTATTCAATATTAAGGCTAATGTCAGGTGAAGTTAGGCTTGTTTTATCATCCTGTCTTTGTACAGTTGGTGCTGTGTCAAACCCTGATAATCAAAATACAAATTTAGGTAAGGCTGGTAGAAACAGATGGTTGGGAAAGCGACCAACTGTGAGAGGTGTTGCTATGAACCCTGTTGATCACCCACATGGTGGTGGTGAGGGTAGAACTTCTGGTGGTAGGCATCCAGTTACTCCTTGGGGTAAGCCTACAAAAGGTTATAGAACTAGAAATAATAAAAGAACTGACAAATTAATAATCAGAAGAAGAAAAGTTTAGGAAAGTTATATGACAAGATCTATATGGAAAGGTCCATTTGTGGATGGTTACTTGCTAAAAAAAGCAGATGCTTCAAGAGAATCTGGTAGGAATGATGTAATAAAAACATGGTCTAGAAGATCTACTATTATGCCTCAATTCGTAGGTCTTACATTCGGCGTCTATAATGGTAAAAAGTTTATTCCTGTGACGATAACTGAAGCTATGGTAGGCCATAAACTTGGTGAATTTTCACCTACCAGAACGTATTATGGTCATACTGCAGACAAAAAGGCAAAGAGATAGGTTAAAAATGGCTAAGCAAAAAAATAAAAGAAGAGAACTGGACAACGAAGCTAAAGTTGTCCTACGTAACATTCGTGTCAGTCCTCAAAAGCTCAATTTAGTTGCCCAGATGATAAGAAAACAGGCGGCCTCTAAAGCCATTTCTATGCTTGAGTTTTCTAAAAGAAGGATCTCAAATGATGTTGAAAAGGCCCTCAGATCTGCTATTGCAAATGCCGAAAATAACCACTCGCTAGATATAGATAAGTTGGTAGTTAAAGAAGCTTATGTTGGTAAGGGGTTGGTGATGAAACGTTTTCATGCAAGGGCAAGAGGCAGAGGTGCTAGAATAATTAAACCTTTTTCTCATCTTACTATTATTTTATCTGAACAGGAAGGCAGTTAATATGGGGCAGAAAACACAACCAGTTGGTTTTAGGCTAGGTATAAATAGAACTTGGGATTCAAGATGGTTTGGGGGTAAATCGTATGCAGATTTACTACATCAAGATATTAGTGTTCGTAAGTATTTATTTGAAAAGTTAAAGGCTGCTGCTGTTAGTAAAATAGTTATTGAAAGGCCTGCAGGCCGAGCTAGAATTTCGATATATGCAGGTAGGCCAGGTCTTGTTATTGGCAAAAAAGGTCAAGATATTGAAACTCTCAAAAAAACTCTTAGTACAAAGATTGGTGCAGAAGTTAGTCTTAACATTATAGAAATTAGAAAGCCAGAGCTTGATGCTAAGCTTGTAGCCGATGGTATTGCTCAGCAACTTGAAAGAAGGGTTGCTTTTAGAAGGGCCATGAAAAGAGCTGTTCAAGGTGCCATAAGGCTTGGTGCTGGAGGTGTTAGAATAAACTGTGCCGGAAGATTAGGTGGAGCTGAAATAGCTAGGACTGAATGGTATAGAGAGGGAAGAGTTCCTTTGCATACACTAAGAGCTGATGTTGACTATGGTGAATCTACAGCTTTTACAACTTATGGAGCAACAGGAATAAAGGTATGGATTTTTAAAGGTGAAGTTATGGAACATGATCCAATGGCACAAGACAAAAGGATGTCAGGTGCTACAAAAGGGTCAAATATAAAATCAATGAATCAGGGGTAAGTTTTATGCTGCAACCGAAAAGAACAAAATTTAGAAAAGCTCATAAAGGTAGAATTCACGGCTTGGCAAAAGGTGGCACCAAGCTAAATTTTGGTTCATATGGCTTAAAAGCTATCCAGCCAGAAAGGGTTACTGCTAGACAAATAGAGTCAGCTAGAAGAGCTATTACAAGGCACTTAAGAAGAGCAGGTAGAGTTTGGATCAGAGTTTTTCCCGATGTTCCTGTGTCAAGTAAGCCTGCGGAAGTGAGAATGGGTAAAGGTAAAGGCTCACCAGAATATTGGGTCTGTAGAGTTAAGCCTGGTAGGATTATGTTTGAACTTGACGGTGTTTCTGAGATTGCGGCAAAAGAGGCTTTGAGCTTGGCTGCAGCTAAGTTACCCATGCACACTAAAGTAGTTAAAAGATTAGGCGAATAATTAAAGAGGTTTAAATGGCAAAGTATAAGCCCAAAGATTTAAGAGTAAAAACTAGTGATGAACTTAAAGATCATCTTAAATTATTAAGAAAAGAGCAGTTCAATTTGCGTTTCCAAGTTAGTAATGGGCAAAATGAAAACCCTGCAAGGTTTAAGCAGATTAGAAGAGAAATTGCATGTGTAAAAACTATTTTAAACAATACTGTATCAACTAAAGTTTGAGGAAAACAAGATGCCTAAAAGAATTTTAACTGGAAAAGTGGTTAGTAATAAGGCCGAAAAAACTATAACAGTTTTGATAGAGAGAAAGATAATGCATCCTATTTATAAAAAATTTGTAACAAAATCAAAAAAGGTTGCAGCTCATGATAGCCAAAACAAATTTAACGTTGGTGACGTTGTAAGTATTCAAGAGTGTGCTCCTATTTCAAAGAATAAGCGTTTTGAAGTTTTGTATTAGAATAAATCTGGGAGACAAAAAATGATTCAGATGCAAAGTAATTTAGAAGTTGCAGATAACTCGGGTGCAAGAAGAGTTCAGTGTATTAAAGTTTTAGGTGGTTCTGGTCGTAAAACAGCAGCCGTTGGCGATGTGATTGTTGTGTCTATTAAAGAAGCTATCCCCAGAGGACGTGTAAAAAAGGGTGATGTCCACAGGGCTGTTATAGTTAGAACTTCAAAAGAAGTTCGCAGAAATGATGGCACTTGTATTAGGTTTGATAAAAATGCAGCTGTATTAGTTAATAAAAGTAATGAACCAATTGGTACAAGAATTTTTGGCCCTGTAACAAGAGAGTTGAGAAGTAGAAAATTTATGAAAATTGTATCTCTTGCTCCGGAGGTTTTATAATGAACAAAAAACTTAAGATTAAAACCGGAGATAACGTAATTGTAATAGCTGGTAAGGATAAAGGAAAGACAGGTAACGTTTTATCTGTTTTAAGAAGTAAAGATAGGATAGTAGTTGAAGGTGTTAATATTGTAAAACACCATAGAAAAGCAACACAAGAAAATCCTGGTAAAATAGAAGAGAAAGAAGCTTCTATTCATATTTCTAATGTTTCTCACTTAGACCCAGATAGTGGAAAACCTACTAGGGTAAAATATGAAGTTAAAGATGGTGTAAAGAAAAGAATTTCTGTGGTTTCTGGATCTTTATTAGATAAGTAAAATGGAGAAGTTAATGACCGCAAGGTTACAAGAAAAATATAACAATGATATTTCAAAGTCCTTGAAAGCCAAATTTAATTACAAAAATGATTTTGAAATCCCTAAACTTGAAAAGATTGTTATAAATATGGGGGTTGGAGAAGCTGTTAAAGATAGTAAAATTATTGATACTGCAGCAAATGAATTATCCATGATTAGTGGACAAAAACCCGTCATCACCAGATCAAAAAAAGCTAATGCTAGCTTTAAGTTGAGAGAGGGAATGCCTGTAGGTGTTAAAGTTACATTACGTAAAAACAAGATGTATGAATTTGTTGATAGGTTCATAAACATTGCACTCCCAAGGGTAAGAGATTTTAGGGGTGTTAATCCTAAAAGTTTTGATGGTAATGGAAATTATGCCCTAGGTCTTAAAGAGCAATTTGTATTCCCTGAGATTGAGTTTGATAACGTAGACTCAGCAAGAGGGATGGATATTATTTTTGTTACTACTGCAAAAACAGACGATGAGGCTAGAGAGTTATTAAACGGGTTTGATTTCCCATTTAATTCATAATAATTTTATTAGGAGATAAAGATGGCAAAAAAAAGTGCTATCCAAAAAAATTTAAACAAAGCAATACAAGTCAAAAAAAATAAGTCTAGAAGAGATAGGTTAAAGGCTATTTGTTCTGATAGATCTATTCCTATTGAAGAAAGATTTGAGGCTCAACTAAAATTAGCTCAAATGCCCAGAAATGGAGCTAAAATCAGATTAAGGAATAGATGCTTAATTACAGGTAGGCCTCGTGGATATTACAGAAAAGTAAAAATGTCACGAATTGCTCTGAGAGAGCTAGCATTGTCTGGGCAAATACCCGGCATGGTAAAATCAAGTTGGTAGAAAGGTATTAATTATGTCAATGAGCGATACTCTTGGAGATATGTTGACTAGGATAAGAAACGGACAGTCAGCAAAAAAATCAGTGGTTAAAGCACCTGCATCAAGATTTAGGGCTAATGTTTTAGATGTACTTAAAAGGGAAGGCTATATTCGTAATTTCTCAAAAGTTGAAAAACGACCAGGTATTCACGAATTTGAGATAGAGCTTAAGTATTATGAAGGTAAGCCAGTTATTAATGAAATAAAAAGGGTTTCTACACCTGGTAGAAGAGTTTATTCAAGGATAAGTGATTTGCCTCGTACATATAATGGACTAGGTATTTCTATCTTATCAACTCCTCGAGGTGTGATGAGTGATAATGAGGCAAGGGCTGCACACGTCGGCGGTGAAGTTCTATGCCAAGTATTTTAGGAGTAAGATAATGTCAAGAGTTGGACAGGCTACTATACAGATTCCTGAGGGTGTTGAATTCAAACAAAGTGAAAAAAGTTTTTGGGTCAAAGGCTCTAAAGGTGAACTAGAAGCTCTAGTTAGTGATTACGTAGAAGTATCAGTTAAGGACAACATAATTACTGTATCCCCTAAGGAAAAAACCTCTCGTGGAAAAGCACTTTGGGGAACGACTAGAGCTTTGATAAATAGCGCCGTAAAAGGAGTTACCGAGGGTTTCTCAAAAGATATGGAAATTGTTGGAGTTGGTTATAGAGGTAACCTACAAGGGCAAAAACTATCATTGAGTTTAGGACTTAGTCATCCCGTTGAAATTGATATCCCCGAGGGCCTTTCTGTAAAAATGGATGGTAATACTAAATTTACTATTACCGGAGCAGATAAACAGAAACTTGGAGAGTTTGCCGCATTGGTTCGCTCAAAAAGACCACCTGAACCATTTAAAGGTAAAGGTATCCGTTATGCAAATGAATTTATTTTAAGAAAAGAAGGCAAGAAAAAATAATGGTTAGCTCAATGTCTTTACAAGAAAAAAGAAAAAAAAGAAACAGGTACTCTTTAAGAAAAAAGTCAATTGGTAAGCTTAGATTATCAGTTTATAAATCTAACAAACATATCTACGGGCAAATCATAGATGATAATGAGGCGATAACGCTTGCATCAGCTTCAAGTTTAGAAGGTGATATAAAAAAACAATACAAGAATTGTGGCACCAAGGAAGTGGCAGGTGTTGTTGGAAAATTACTAGCGGAAAAGGCAGTAAAAAAAGGTATTACAAATGTTGTTTTTGATAGAGGTGGATACGTCTATCATGGAAGAGTTAAAACTTTAGCTGAAGCTGCTAGAGAAGCTGGACTAAAATTTTAGGAGTTTATAAATGGCAAGAGTTGAAAACCAAGATAAAAAAAATATTAAGGAAGATCAGGAATTAGTTGATAAACTGGTTGGAATTAACAGAGTAGCAAAAGTTGTTAAAGGTGGTAGACGCTTTGGTTTTGCAGCTTTAGTTGTTGTTGGGGATCAAAGAGGTAAAGTCGGTTTTGGAACAGGTAAAGCTAAGGAAGTTCCAGAGGCTATCAAAAAAGCTACTGACGATGCTAAAAAAAATATGGTAAAAGTTCCGATGAAAGAAGGACGTACTCTTCATCATGATATGAAAGGACATTATGGGGCTGGTAGAGTTGTTCTTAGAAGTGCACCTTCAGGAACAGGTATTATTGCTGGTGGACCTATGAGAGCTGTTTTTGAAACTTTGGGTGTCCAAGATGTTGTAGCTAAATCCATAGGGACATCAAACCCACATAATATGATTAAAGCAACTTTTGACGCTTTTAATTCAATGAATTCTCCAAGAAATATTGCCAGTAAAAGAGGTAAAAAAGTCGCCGAAATATTTGGGAAAAAATAAAATAATAAAGGTTAACTAAAAACATTTTATAGGTATCGATATGTCAGAAAAAAAGACAGTGGTGGTTACACAAACAAAAAGTCCAATTGGTAGAAAATCTTATCAAAAACAAACCCTTATAGGTCTTGGTCTAAATAAAATTGGAAGAACTAAAGAGTTAGAAGATACTCCTGCTATTAGAGGGATGATTAACAAAGTTAAGCATCTTGTTGTTACGAATTAATATTTAAAAAAAGCCGATCAAGGAAAGTTTTATGAAACTAAATAATATAAAAGATAATACAGGCGCTAACCAAGAAAGAAAAAGGATTGGTAGAGGTATAGGTTCAGGTACTGGCAAAACATCTGGGAAAGGTCACAAAGGACAAAAAGCTAGATCTGGTGTTGCTATTAAAGGTTTCGAGGGTGGACAAATGCCTATCCATAGACGTTTACCTAAAAGAGGTTTTAAGAATATTAATAGGGTCCCGAACGTAGAGTTGAATATAGAAAAAATAGAAAAATTAATAGACGCAAAAGTCATTGATCCACAAAAAGTGATAAACCATAAAATTTTGATGGAGACTGGTTTAGTTAAGTCAGAAAATTCAAAGATAAAATTATTGGGTAAAGGCGAATTAAAAAATAAAATTAATATTGAAGTTACCTCTTCTTCTTCAGCAGCAAAAGAAATTGTTGAGAAGATGGGGGGCTCAGTTTTAATAGTAAATAATAAAAAATCAGTTGATCAAAAAGCTGAATAAATAGGGATTTAATGAATGGCTAATGAGAGTATGTTTGGGGTTTTAGGTCAAGCCACTGAACTACGTCAGAGGATTTTATTCACTCTTGGTGCCTTGATAGTTTACAGGCTAGGTACATATATACCCGTACCTGGTATTAATGCTGTTGCATTATCAGAAATCGTGAACAATGCCAACAATGGTGTTCTCGGTATGTTTAATATGTTTTCTGGTGGTGCATTAGGTCGTATGACGATTTTTGCTCTTACAATATTACCTTACATATCAGCTTCAATCATAATGCAACTGATGACTTCAATCTCACCTCAGATGGCCCAACTTAAAAAGGACGGGGAATCTGGTAGAAAAACAATAAATCAATATACTAGGTATTTAACAGTTCTTCTTGCAACAGTTCAGGCTTATGGTTTTGCAGTGGCGCTAGAGGGAACTACAGGTTCATCTGGAGCATTAGTTAATAATCCGGGTGTATTTTTTAAAGTTACTACTGTTGTTACCTTGGTAGGTTCTGTTATGTTCTTACTTTGGTTGGGAGAACAAATTACATCTAGGGGATTAGGTAATGGTGTTTCGCTAATCATATTTGCAGGTATTATAGCTGAACTTCCAAGAGCATTAGCGCAAATTCTAGAACAAGGAAGGACTGGATCTATTTCGTCTTTCTTAATAGTAGCTATTCTTATTTTAGCTATTGCAGTTGTTGTGTTTATAGTTTTTATCGAACGTTCTCAAAGAAAGATTATTGTACAATACCCCAAAAGGCAAATGGGTAATAAGATGTTCGCAGGAGATTCTTCACATTTACCATTAAAAATAAATGTGCCAGGCGTTATTCCTCCAATTTTTGCATCCGCACTTCTTCTCTTACCAACATCAATATCATCCTTTTCAGGGATTGATGGTAATAGTTCTGATTGGGTATTAACTCTTAATTCATACTTTGGGAGAGGCCAACCGTTATACCTGGCAATATATATAAGTCTTATTGTATTTTTTGCCTTTTTTTACACTGCCATTGTTTTTAATCCTGATGAAACTGCAGATAATTTAAAAAGAAATGGTGGATACGTCCCAGGCATTAGGCCAGGACCTCCGACTGCAGATTATCTTGATTTTGTATTAACAAGATTAACAGCTATAGGAGCAACTTATCTTGCTGCCGTTTGTATATTGCCAGAAATTTTAATCTCTAAATATTCTATTCCTTTTTATCTTGGTGGTACAAGTTTACTTATTGTCGTCACTGTTTCTATGGATACAGTAGCTCAGGCTCAATCACATTTAATTGCACATAGATATTCCGGTTTGATTAAAAAATCAAAATTAAGAGGAGCTAGAAGGTAAATGAACTTTATTTTATTTGGTCCTCCTGGTGCTGGAAAAGGTACTCAAGCTAAATTCCTTATGAATAAGTTTAAAATTATTCAAGTATCTACAGGTGATATTTTAAGGGAAGAGGTTAAATCTAAAACAGATTTAGGTATGAGCGCAAAGGCTATAATGGATAAGGGTGATCTTGTTCCGGATGAAATAATATTATCTATAATTGAAAAGAAGCTTAGTAATTCTGATTGTGATAATGGTTTTATTCTTGATGGTTTTCCACGAACTTTAAATCAGGCAATTGCCTTAGAGAAGATATTAGAAAAACACGAAATTAGTATTGATAAGATAATAGAAATAAATGTTAAAGAAGAAATTTTACTTCAAAGAATTACGTCAAGGGCTATAGAGACAAATAATAATAGAGCTGACGATAACTCTGATGTTCTTAAGAATAGAATAGAAATTTATAATAAAGACACAAAACCTGTTCTTAAATTCTATGATAACATGGGTAAACTTATTACTGTAAATGGTATGTTGAGTATTGAAGAGGTATCAAAAGAAATTTTAAACTTATTATAAACATAAAAAGTTTGACTGTATCTTTGTTAAGATTATAATTCGCGATCTGTAATTTTATAGGTCCCAAAAAAAGGAGAGAAAATTGGCACGTATAGCTGGAGTTAATGTACCAACAAATAAAAGGGTACACATTGCTTTAACCTATGTTCATGGGATTGGTCTTACAGGATCCAAAAATATATGCAAAAAGGTTGGGATCACTGAAGATAAAAGAATTAATAATTTATCCGAAGATGAATTAACAAAAATTAGAGATATCATTGATGCGGACTATTTAGTAGAAGGTGATTTAAGAAGAAAAACATCCATGGATATTAAAAGATATCTAGATTTGGGATGCTTAAGAGGTTTGAGGCATAGGAAAAACCTTCCTGTAAGAGGTCAACGAACCCATACAAACGCGAGAACAAGAAAAGGTCCTGCAAAAGCTATTGCTGGTAAAAAGAAATAATTCCTTAAGGGAGAGATAAAAGCTATGGTTAAACAACCTACTCAAACAAGAATAAGAAGAAAAGAAAAAAAGAATGTAACTAATGCAGTTGCTCACGTAAATTCTTCTTTTAATAATACTGTTGTAACTATTACTGATATTCAAGGTAATGCTATTTCATGGTCATCGGCAGGAAGTATGGGATTTAAAGGATCACGTAAATCAACACCATACGCAGCTCAACTAGCAGCAGAAGATGCAGGAAAAAAAGCTTCAGAACATGGAGTTAAAACTGTTGATATTCAAGTTCAAGGACCAGGGACTGGAAGAGAATCTGCTCTGAGAGCACTTCAAACTATTGGTTTTCAAGTTAACTCAATTAGAGATGTTACCCCTATACCCCATAATGGATGTAGGCCCAAAAAAAGAAGAAGAGTATAATTATTAAATTTATAGAGAGTTGTTATGATAGAAAAGAATTGGAAAGAGATTATAAAGCCATCTAAGCTTCAGGTTAAAAGTGATGCAGATGATGAGAACACAGCAACAATTATTGCAGAGCCTCTTGAAAGAGGATATGGGGTAACTTTAGGTAATGCCCTTAGAAGAATTCTATTATCATCTCTTCAGGGCTCAGCTATTACATCTATGTATGTTCAAGGTGTGCTTCATGAGTTTTCTTCAATACAAGGTGTTAGAGAAGACCTTACAGATATTATTCTTAATGTGAAAGGCATTAAGGTAAAGCTTGATTATAATGGTGAAAAGAAAATCAATTTAAATATTGATGGACCAGCAACTGTAACTGCAGGGATGATTGAATGTCCGTCTGAAGTTGAGATCATGAATAAAGATCATGTGATTTGTACGCTTGACGAAGGAGCAAAGCTCTCAATAGAGTTTACCGTAGAAAACGGGAAAGGATATGTTTCTTCAGCTGCAAACAGAAAGGAAGATGCCCCGATTGGAGTTATACCAATTGACTCTATTTATAGTCCAGTTATCAAGGTTTCTTACAACGTAGACAATGCTCGTGTAGGTCAGCAGACAGATTATGATAAGCTATCTCTAACTGTAACAACTGATGGTTCTGTAACGCCTGAGGATGCTGTTGCATTTTCAGCCAGAATAATGCAAGACCAACTTGGTAATTTCATAAATTTTGAAGATCCAGAAGAAGAAGAGGACCCAGAGGTTCTTGAAGATCTTCCATTTAATAAAAATTTATTACGTAAAGTTGATGAGTTAGAGCTATCAGTTAGATCAGCTAATTGTCTAAAGAATGACAATATTGTTTATATTGGTGACTTAGTACAAAGATCAGAGCCTGAGATGCTTAGGACTCCTAATTTTGGCAGAAAGAGTTTGAATGAAATTAGAGAAGTATTAAAGGTAATGGGTCTTGAACTAGGGATGGATGTTGAAAATTGGCCACCTGAAAATATAGAAGAGTTAGTAAAAAGAATAGAAGAGCCATTTTAATTTAAATTACTGTTTCTAGGAGATATTTATGAAACATAGAATAAAAGGAAAGAAGTTAAATAGAACTTCATCGCATAGAAAAGCTTTGTTCAAAAATATGGCTCAAGCTATTATTAAACATGAACAAATAATTACTACACTTCCTAAGGCTAAGACGATGAAGCCTATCGTAGATAAATTAATTACTCTTGGAAAGAAGGGTAGTCTCCATGCTAGAAGGCAAGCATTTTCAAAGTTAAGGGATGAGAGTATGGTTACAAA
>Ga0213864_10000767_pt1 | contig 14719 bp, 12 predicted proteins | sample PICome_5_FD_160078 | JGI IMG/M metagenome (GOLD analysis project Ga0213864, IMG submission 160078) | Coastal seawater microbial communities near Pivers Island, North Carolina, United States - PICO247 | ecosystem: Environmental > Aquatic > Marine > Coastal | place: USA: North Carolina... | reverse complement strand
TCAGATGACACGTCCTTTTGGAATACAAAAACTGGTGGTTGTTTCCACTTGAATTCGTTTTGTTTCTGAGGGCTTGGGTCTACAGTTCCATCATCTGTACGATCCTTGCCAAACTCAGTAAAAGCCGCAGCAATACGTTTGCCAATGCTTGCTGCATCATCAGTGTCAGTAGACCTTTCTGTTATGATACAATCCCAGCGGTAAGCTGTCCCGTTTTTCCCAATGAGATGAAACTGGCCATCTTTAGATGGATCACGCCGATACATAATTGCCTTAACAACGTTTAGATCACCGATTACTTTTTTATTTTCATATTCCACCTTCATAGGGTGGATAAAAGCAGCTTCAAGAGGCTTCTGTGATAAAGCACCTTGATATTTAGTAATCCAATGTACGTCGAAGTATTCAACCGCCGTATTGGACGAAGTAACCGTATCTGGCCTATTATTAGTAACCACCCCTTGCCCGACATAAGGTGTTACATTTGTCTTCCTCTTAAGGATCGAGGGCGGTGATAGAGAAACTGCAGGCACAGCTTTCTTTGTTGTCTTTGGTGGCATGGTTAGTTCACGTTTCGAGAGAGTTGTATTATATGGTTATGGTGTGTTCACTGTTCCAACTTTCAATTTATGAGAGATCAATTGTGTGAGTGCAAAAAAGCGTGTCAGATTTGAACATTTGACGCTTTCTCTGGGGGTCGTTTGCTTCAAAATTCTTTGAACAGGATAGGTATACACGAGTTAAGGATGATTCAGGTCAATTTTATCATTATCATTGTATCAAGTTACATTTGTATCAAAACCATCAACTAGTCTTAATTAGTACCATTAATGTAAAACGATACATACATACCAAGCGCCATTGACTCGTCCATATCATTGCCTGGTAACTCGATGGTATTGTCTGTAGTTCCCGTATCAATAATACCAAATGCCTGCAATGCCTCCATTGACAAGGGAATTGTCTCATCGTCATCATAGGAATCTTGTGCTGTTGACTCTTCCATATCATTGCCTGGTAACTCGATGGTATTGTCTGTAGTTCCTGTATCAATACCTATACCAAATGCTTGCAATGCCTCCATTGACAAGGGAATTGTCTCAACGTCATCATAGGAGTATTCATCAATACCATCGCACTCGTCCTCCTGGCACTGGAAATCCAATCCATGTGCATCTAAATGCATGATTAGCTCTAATTCACTGTACACTGATTCAGTATCAGATATACAACCTTCATAGTTATTACTATGTTGGCTTGGAAAAGGATTGGTATTGCATCTGTTATGCAATCGTGAGTTGAAGAGCCTAGAGAAGAATGGAAAGTTGAACATACGTGTCATATCGAATCCTAATTTATGAGTTGAACATTTATAACTGACATTTTCGACATCTAGACACATGGCAACCATATAGTGACAATATACAGAAGCTACCAAGTAGCAGGGAAGTCACTGTCTTCCCTTGCCCCATAATACCTACAAATTGTCTGAGCTAGATGATGCAAGTTAATTCTGTGCTTCCTTTTAGTTTCATCGTTGAACTTTGTTGGGGAGTCCAATAGAGGTTTGATTATACGAGCAACCACTCTATCAATGATATGAATGCGCACTTGAGCATTCGGCGGACCGTCAGACAGAATCTTTCGCACGTCATCAACACTAGTCAATAACAAATAATGATCATCACGACGCCGAAGAGCAACCAGTTGCCCGTAAGTCACTTCAGGTGGACAGGGAAATGATGGACGTACATTGTAATCTAATTTGTACTTCAGGTGATCTGGGATTCTTTCAAGCAAGAAAGCTATTGCCTGTGTTGTGTTCAAATACTTTTTGAATCTGTACATCTTGACCTTTGAGATATGTTCCTTCTCTTTGTTTTCAATCACTTCAAAGCATTTTTCTCTATGTATTGTCATTGCTTGTATAAACATACACCGAGCTTGTGATTGTTCTGGCTTGTTGGTTTCAATGTACTTCTCGACCGCTTGATAACTTTGTAGATGAAGCATTTCATTTAGTTCAATATTTGTGATGATTGGACCAACTCTATCATTGTTCTTATCATAGAATGGCTTGTTCAGAACATAATACACAGGGAGAGGCTTCGCGAAACGCCTATTATAATATGGCTCTTTGTAAATAAAATGATGAGGGAACAAATTAACATCCTGATGTTGAATGATATCATTCATCTCAATTTTTGTCTTGAGAAGCTTGGCCGGCTTCGTCTCAATGCAAGTGGTATGTTCTTTCTTGCATGGTAGACAGAGAGCAAGGCCGTAATCAGAGATAAAGTTGACCAGTCGAGTGTGACAAAATTCACAGTGCTTCATTGTGAGAAGTGATAATAAGCGAATTGGCGTTGGTATGAATATCGTATTGGATAGTATTTGGGCATAAATCCTCTCGATTCTTGTTTTTGTGTGTTTATTACCATTGAGCAATGTATTCTTTATGACAATGGATGTCGTCAAGAGAGGACTGTCACGCATAGACGTATATGATAGTGTAAAATTACGCAGATCTTCTGGGTTTAGATATTCAACGACATTTTGATATATATCATTTGTTTCGAAGACGAGGAAGACAGAACGTGATGTATCATCCCTAGGCGGCTGGCGTTGAGAACGTTGACTCATTACAATGTCTTGATGTATATCTCGTATATATAGTTTTATATGAACAAAGGTGAAATCGTTTCATCTTTTTATGAGCAGTGATGGAAGATACAATCAGCTCCATATTGTTTAATTTGTTCATCGAACGCTGCACAACCATAGAAGGTGTTCAATAATTGTCATTCAACTTCTTTGTGGTAGCAATTCTCCAAGAGAGCTGGAGACAGAGAGTGATAGCCTGCAGGTCAAACAGGTCAAAACCTTGCTCTCTCTACTCTAGGTAAGTACCATATCTTTACGTGTTATTTATCTACTTAATAAGAATATCCAGAATTTCCCTCCGACCCTCACTCTCCCACCGAAGACCATCCAAACGAACGAAGCTACAGTACAATAATATTACATCGAGAGGAAACACCACCCCCCCATACATTGTACTACGTTATCCAACTGCTCACCCATCGTAAATTCCCCAGTCTCTACTCTTCGTAAATCTGCCTCCATTCGTTGATTGCTTTTGACCGATGTTTTCGACTCATGGTTTGCCCGTAAAGAGGATTCGAATTCATCCTTTGTTACATCACCAATCATGTATCCAATTTTAACAACTTTCAAGGCTTCATCACTTCCCTGACTTGCTGCAATGTGAAAATGTTTCATTGTTATGCTATGATCGAAGAAGAACTTCATGTTCAATACCCCGAGATTGTAACGTGATTGCACATGGCCTCCGATAGCTCCCCACTCATAATAATGAACAGACGTCATTAAATTTTTCTCGACTCCAGGATACGCATCAAGCAATGGGTTGTAAGCATTCCCCAACGAGAAATAAGCATCCGCACTACCAAGCTCTGCCGCCGAGAGGAGCATCTCCATTCCACGTTTGACATTTTGTGCTAAGATGTCGCCTTGACCTGTTAGATACCAGAGCCCAAGAATGGATAAAGCGTGGTGATCACCAGGGTTAGCATCCACCCTGCTTTCCACTCTACTGACATTTTCTTCGATTGATATACCAACTGGTTCCCTACAAAATGGACATAGAGGAAGTTTGTCGGTAAGCTTAGATCCATTTGCTTTGTTCTTTTCGTCTTGGTCGTCAATCACACCTTTCATGCACCCCAGACACAAAATTACTCCACAACACGCTTGATATTGACATCGATGTAATTCTGGTAGTACGAGAAAACATATAGGGCAATCCTCTTTGGCCACATTGGGCATGACAAACAACAATGATTTATCAACACTCGAAAAGACATGATTGGAGTTGTTTTGAAAAGGCTTTACAACCGCGTCCCATTGCGGCTGTATCATTGATTCAAACAATGGACGTGGACCGGGTTTTTGTCCTTTCTTTTTCTTTACCCCATCCATCTCGTTGCAATTCACTAAGGTCAGTTCTCCTAAACCAGCGTTCAACTTTCCCAAGGAATTGGTACTCATCTCTGATAATAATACCAACTTTAGTAGCGAATATATATTTTATGAGAATTTATGAGCCACTTAGAGAAGATGCATACTTGCATTGAATTGCTGGCGCACATGTATCTTTTACTCTCTTGATGTATGATATGACACTTCAGTCTCTGTTGTCACACTGATACTGACTTCAACAAATAAATTTTCTTATAACACTTTATAAGCTACTTAGCCAATGATGCTCCAGTGCCTTACTTGCATTGCATATTCTATCTGAGCCAGGGCTTAGAAGCACTGTTACAAAGTGCTTTGCACTAGAACTCAATTTGTCCCAGAGTTCATTCTCAAATACAATGCACCCACGCTTGATAGCAGCATTGATTTCGTAATCGTTGTCACCATCAAATGGAGGGTAACCACACAAAAGTATGTAACTTAAAATGCCTGTAGCCCAAACGTCGCATCCTCTATCATAAGATCTCATCAATATATCTGGCGAAATGTAATATGAGCTGCCTATAAGAGTTTTCATCTTAGCTTCGTTAACTCGATGTTGTTTTGATAAGCCAAAGTCGATTAGCCTGAGGGAAGTCCCCAAGGTTTCTTTGGAAGTAAAATCATTCGAGGCAAAAAGAATGTTCTCTGGTTTGATATCTCGATGAACAATATCTTTGCTGTGTAAATATCGTATCGATTTGAGGAGTGTTTTCACAATTGAAATTGTATCTTCTTCCCCTAGACATCCATTGTCAGTCGTGTTATCAATGATGTAATCAAAGAGCTCTCCGCCACTATACAGCTCAGTGATGATGTGCAGATAGCGGTGATCTTCATAATGGTCGAGTATTTTCATTATATTAGGGTGATCAACAAATAGAAGGATCTCAACCTCGAGTTTTAAATCCAATACTTGCACGTGTGAACGAGACAACTTGTGCTTGTCAACTCTCTTCATAGCAAACTTGATACCATTTGAACGGTTCCTACATTCAATGACGGTACCAAAACTACCTTCGCCGAGAATCGTAGAATCCAACACTTCATACTTGTCTAACAGCCTAAGGGGACTTGACATTGAAGCAACAGCGGATGATCCATCAATGAGTTTATTGTAATAGGAGTCAGTTGGTACCTTGATCTTGGGTACCATAAACATTAGTGATGATATTTATGAGACATATATTATAATATATAGAAAATGTGTACCAAAAAGGTGATCTCTGGGTAACCTTGACGTATTAAATATGCATTGTCAAGAGGCAACAAACTGAAGTGTATTTTGCTTTGGTGATTATGAGAAACAAAATGAGTGATGACTTGACTCAGTAAAAATAGCCCAGCTAAGAAAGTTCTAAATCTACATTTACTTTACGTTATCATAAGGGGGGTTGGCCAGGATGAGGAATAGTTCCTCTTTTAAACGCTTTTCCCAACGCAATCATCTCATGCTTGTCAGGATAACGGCTTAACTGTTCCTCCGTTAGCTGTGACGCATCCCGAGCCAGATGATATCGACTTAACTGATATTCATATGTTTGCTCCGCTATTGCCCTGCTGTTGCTTTCTATAATCTCCATAGGAGCGGCTCCATCCATAACCTCATGTGCTTCATAGCCAGCCTGTTCGTGTAAGGCAGCATGTTCTCTCCATTGTGATCGTCGATTCTCAACTTCACTTGTGTTGTTGTTCCAATTGAGTCGTGGAACCTTTGGTGGAATGGGATGTTCACGTGTATCAAGCCACTTTGCATTATTGTTCAAGATACACAATGCAATTTTCTCACGACAGTGGTTGACGTGAGACTGATTGAACATAGGCCAACAATCATGGGTAATGAAATAACAAAACATACACATAAACACCCCACAATCAAAATCTTTTGGTCCATAATCGTCACAAAGATAAATGAAAGAAAGCAATCGTATCAATTAGGTATCAGTATGAGATATAAGTAGATGAGTAGTTCACTGTAGGTACTTACCATTCAACTGTCGTGGTATATCCAGCGAACAATCCACCAGCTCCCACTCCGAAGCATCAAACTTCCCCTTCTTTGTGGACTCATATTCATCCTTCAGATATTGCAGCAACCCCTTCAACTTCAATTTATCTCGATCTGTCATACCTAACGAGTCAAAGTAATGGATCTTTTTCTCATCCATGAAAATGACCATGCAAGCCCAATGTTTATTGACAATATTGACGGGTACTACGATTTTCTTCAAATTGAAGATATCCTTCCCCGGTACCTCTTGCCCCCAACGCCTGACGTTATTATAACAATATTTGCCCTGTAACTTTGGATCTTTATTCTTCTCATTAAACATTGTTTGGACGAAGAAGGAATTGAAGAAATGTGACCTTTTTCTACCTGGCTGCTTGGAACATAACATCTCATCACTTTTGGCCAAGCAAGTCTTGAGAAAGTAATTTATAACTTCATCGTTGAGCCATTGACCAGGTTGGAGGGTCTCCATACTTCCCCGTTGGACGGAATTAGTACCTTGTCTAGCTAATATCTCTGTTTGTGACCCACCACCGTTTACCGCACAGCGAATAGTAGCTTGTTCCTCAACTGTCAATTTACACTCTAACTGTCGTGTCAATTCCTCCGCCTCGTCTAAAACAATGCTTGGTCTCTTGGTACCCCTCTTCCCACTTGTAATGGAAGTGCCAGTGGAATTTGCAGCAGGAGCAGAACGCGACTCATCCACATCAACAGACATGTTACCCCCAAACGAACAATGAGGTACTTTCGTTGACTCCTCTTCCTTCTCGTCATTTACAGCTACACGAGCCAATAGTAACAAAGATCTAGATTTGCTGGCATCTGATGCTTGTTCAGCAACATGCTCTGATTTTTCATCAGTGACACAAGCTCTAAACATAGAACCACTTGCCGGCAGTTGTTCAATAGTAGGACTTGGATTCATTATACCTTTGCTTAACCGGCAAAGACCATAGATCGCTGGAATCATCAATTTCATTTCCTTGTATGTACAAACTATAAGGTCACTACCTTGGTGTGCAGGGCTGAGGCATGTTGGAGATGGAGGCGTCAATGACGGCTCAGTTGGAACATCTGGTATTGGCTTGAACAGAAGAGAATTCCTCTGGTTCCACCATGCTTGAAGGTCACCAGGTGATGGAGATCCATTCCCAACTCGACTTCTCCCAACGTCATCACCACTGATCCTTGAAAATGGATATGAAGTAGCAAAGGTTGGTGCTAAGGTGTTATTTGCTCCGTCTGTTTTTGTTCCTCTAGCCTTTACAGTTTTACTGGTGATGATCATGTGCTGGACGGCATCTACGCCATTGTCATTCCCAAAGCCACGTGAAATCGATTCCTTGCCAGTTAACACCTGCAAGGATGCAAAAGATGAATCCTCAAGAGAGCCAGAGTCGTCATCTATGCCTTTGTCAATGACAGTCCCCCCAGAACCAGGTGTAATCGATTCCTTGCCGGTAAACACATGCAAGGATGCAATAGATGAATCCTCAGGAGAGACAGAGTTATCATTATCATCTCTAATGAAGGTGGCCTGGCTCGAAACGTACTTGATTGATGCAACCGGAGATGAAGTATACCTGGACGATACTGTCGTATTATTTGCTGCGTTTGTTATTGTGGCTGTAGCCATCGTCTCCTCTGGTTCTTGATCATTGTCAGTTGCATTATGTACAGTTCCAGTGCCAAACAACATCACAATCTCTTCATCAATGTCGATATCCATCACTGCAGAGTCACCTTCATCACTTTGAAAGCACTGGTGCACTTCTTTCATGTCAGCAGTTGGAGAGTCGATCATGTCCAATAAATCAGGCTGTGCCAGTGGTTCCAATAGAGCATCGCTCGTAATGTTATTATTCATAGGTTCATCACGTGTAATCGGGTTACTGCCATTTGTTACAGGATCCAACACTCGTTCCAAGGGTTGCGCCCATGAAATTTTTTTATCACTATCCATCGTTGATGTATTGGTAGTTTCATCACCAATGAACTCTTCAGTATCAACATTATTGTGAGCACTACCAGTCGGGTCCACCTCCATTGATTCACCACACTTGTTGTCATATACCAATTTCTCAAACTTTTCCTCCTTTTCCTCGAGAGAAAGTTCAGCATAAACAGATAAATCCTTATTGAGTTCCTCATCACTTTCACTGTCCAATAAATCACTATATAGGTCATTGTCGACACCGCTGGGACCTGCACGTCTTTCAACTGGACCCCCCTCACTATCTGCTTTATGACAGAAGTCGATGTCAAGGTTGTTGACTGTACTAGCCGACTCTGTGTTGATAGAACTACTGGAAGAGACCACACAACAAGTAGATATAAGTAGAGGTAGAGAGATCTCTTGGGCAAGTTCGCGACCCAACCCAAATTCGTCCAAATGTGTTATTTCTGAAGGCGTCTCACCGGGATTACCTATCCAACAATAACGTTGACGCATGTGTGTTGCTGCACGTTCCATTAGTTGTTTATTCAATGGATATATCCCTCCCCGTACCAAATCTTTCACCTTCGCCATGTAAGCCATATATATTATAACTATCGCGTTGTGAAGCTGCAATATATCATCTGAAAATAATGATGACATGCCAAATCGCTCTCCACCACCCGTGGCATCTGCGTTGGATTCATCTATCATTATAGTGTTCTTGATTGCAGCAAAATATTTCTTTGCAATATTCTTGTCAAAACCATCAAAGCCATGAATATAACAAAGAATGTAATATAGCTCTGTGGGTGTTGCATGATATGCATCTGTTAACAGTGTGGGATGAAGCGAACACAGTCCCAAAGCTTGGACGAGGTCACGACAAAGGACAAGTTTCACCAACTGTCTCAGAAGGGCTGCTGAACCTCTAATTCTATCTTTACTCAGTCGACCCGTACGATTAACTTTTTTACACTTCAACCTAACCTGGTTTGATATCCATCTAGCCAAATGATCCACAGCTACAGCCAATAGAGCTGTTGGCGAACAAAGTTGAATATCAGTGATAACATAATATTATGTAACACGCAAATACTCTTGTACAACACCACTATATCTCGCTTGTCTCACCTAGTTGATCTATTAGTGCCTGATTCCCAATTATGGTCGAAGCATACATAGAAGCCAATGAATCTGTTGTCTTGGTGAAGCATTTCATAAGCAAAGACTGCGTATTGAAAGTGACTGCTGCCTCCCACAATGATAAAACCATCATTGCAGCCAACCCCTTACAGTCGAGAGTCTTTTTGTTTGAAACACACCAGGCATGGGCATCGTAGGTACCACAGTATCGCTTGATGAAACCCTTCAGTTCTACAGTGCATGCTTCATCCCAACTCCAGTCTTCGTGCATCGGTGATAACACTCCTTGATATATAATACTACAAATAATTGGGAAACCATACATGATGTTAAGTTCTCTAGCATCGCAAGCATCACCATTAGGTGTTGCTGAAATGTTTGAGATAGTGTTGTCTACATTCACGCGGTTTAATCTTACGCCAAGAGTTCCATGCATCCGAGTTACAAATGATAGAAGGTTCTCGAAGGTTGGTTCGTTAATATACGTGTCAAGGATTGAGTGTTCCAATATGTTATTAGTGTTGTTTGTCAACCAGTAATTGTGTGCCAAAGATACCTGAAGAGTTGAATCTTGGGACGGATAGTAGGTTGCCTCGTCAGGGAGAATGCTGTTTGTTAGCATAACGAGCCGCTCAAATTGCTGACTAACGTTCATGGCGACTTCCCTTGGGCATTTCTTCGCTAACTCGATATTGTTAGATATTGATAATTGGCGTAATCTTGCAACAGCCTCACTTGCACCTTCCGAAGCTGCGTTTGTTGTCAAAGAGTACGACGTGACCCATACTTCCTCATCCATGGGCGAAGATGATGAATGCAGCATATGATCATACTCCTGTAAGATGTCAACATGCTTGAACAAGTCTGCATCTGAAGAGGAGAGAGATGCAAGTTCACCGATGGTTAATGAGCCCATTACAACTTGACTACGGCTCACTGGGTCTGGGCTTGCCCTGAGAAGTGTATATCGAATTGCCAATAAAAGGTCATTATTCTCCATCGGAGATAATCCATACCGAACTGCCAACTGAAAGTCTGTAATCAACTCGTAGTAATGCTTATAGAATTGACTTGAATCATATTGCTCCTCGTCTACCACGACCTGACTAGGCCCCAACCCCATCATCTTACGAAATTTTGTAATGTTTCCCCGGCTTCTCAGATCCAGTCTGAGCGCATCTTCATGTCTAGTACACCATTCAGAAAATGATTGAGTGTTGTTAATATCGACATTTATACGTTGTATAGTCCTTCCTGATTCTCCTCGATGCACATGCATTATATCGACGGTACTACCCTGATCAAATTGATAAGACGGGTGAGTCTCATCTGCTACACAGAACTGGGCGCACGTCATCCACCTTTTCGTTCGATTATTGATAATGGAATCGACATCGATATCATTAGCAATGTCATCCATAGTAAGCCCCAGTAAGTAACGCATCCAACATAACATGTCTGTTTCGTTTCTGTCCATATTGATGTCTGTATCAAGTACACCTATACTGTGATTCTGACGTTCAACATCAACATTGTTGATGAAGTTGGACAATCCTCCATCAATACCCGGTGAAAGTGAAACACCATCGTCGTTGCCATCGAAGTCTGGCAATTGTACCGATTGCAATTGACTAGTACACCCATTCTTGTATCCTTGTCCAGCATCAGCATCAGGAACAACTCTCACGAAAAGACTTAGCACAGAATAATGAAAGCGTGCAACAACAGAAGATTGTGATGATATCGGTGATGATCCAGCCATGATTACAAGCTTGCGATGTTTCTGTCGTTGATTTAACAATAGTAGATTCTACCTATAATAATGGGTTTCATGAAATGGTATGGAGATAATATGGAGTTAGATCCAAAAGAAACAAAGCTTGGACGGTACTGCTCATGTATCTGGATAACTAATTTATGAGAGTATGATAACAAAGAAATAAGGTATGATAACGCAAGGTACGCACAAGTATTATGCGCCTCCTTTGCTGAGAACGAAGAAGTTAGATATCAATCTATTCTGAGAAGTAGCGCACTAGAGAAATGTTTGACAACATTACAATACCTATGTGAATCTGTTTAACAACGGCTTAAGTGACTTGAATACCAGTGAGTCAAAAAAAATGCTCCCAGACGAACAAAAGTGAAGCGCATAGATATTGTAGTAGGTCCAAGCCGCCATTTTTGGCAGAAACCTTTGTATGTGTGATAGTAGTTGGTCACTAAATTACCGGGAGAGAGGAGGGGTGAAGTCTCCATGTCCAGAGCTCTGGCACCCAGTGTGTTTTTACCCCTCTTTGGTGGCGAACACACTAGCTTGCTCCGTACAAAGTCCGAGAAAATAATGGCACTGGGTACCTGAACCCTTACTCTCTGGCGGCGGTCAAGGTTCCAATGCTTGTTGTACCCCTGTCGCCTCCCGCCAATATTTCGGATACATGTCCTAACATAGTACTATCTTTTTCTAGGTATCCTAAGTACACACTCCCATCATGGTACACTTGCAGTGTAGATCTTTGACAATTCTGTGACTGTACAATTATATCAATGATGTTTTATCCATAGAGACATCATGATACATTTGCAGTGTAGGTCTTTGACAATTCTGTGACTATACAATTAATTCAATGATGTTTTAACCTCACTCCATCATCCTTCGTTGTATCTGTCTATCTATCTATCTATCTCTATCTTTCTATCTTTTATCGTCGTCCCATTACCTCCAGGATGTGTTTTATCTATTGTTGCTATACTCTATGCTTACCATCATTCATACCCCTAAAGATACTCTATCCTGGTAACTGTTACCATTACTACTATCAGTGTTTCATATTGACATTATTGGCATTGGCATTGTTGCCACTGTGGAATACATCATTAATCTTCTCTATATCTTTCCGGCACATAGGGCATTTTCTTCTGGTCAGATACATTTGCACCCCACATGGACGGCATGTTGTAACATGGCCACATGGTAAGAATATTAGGTCGCATGGTTGATCCCAACATACAGAGCAGAATCCGATGGATTTATCGCCATCACATTTACCCTTCTCCACCTTCGAAACCACAGGGCTTACATTCCCCTCTCCATCCGATGACACGTTCATGGTGATCATATATTCTTCACTCTTGACCACGCGGGAAAAGTTAGGTGGCAGCTCTAACATAATTCTACCTGGTGATGTTATTCTCACTCGTCTTTCCACGTGACATAAGTCGTGTACGATATTCTTAGATTTGGTATTATTGCGACGTTGGTGTGGTTTACTGGTGATAAGTTTATACGTCGTCTTATTTTTGCATTTAGACAAACCAAAGCACATGGGTGGATAAGTGGAGACACTAGAAGGTAGTAATATCGAACCACTTTTGACAACTGCAGGTGCCTTTCCTTCTTTGCCTTTATCCATGGTATGTATCGTGCAATTCATGATGGGGCGGGGGGCGGGCGGGCTGGGTGTCATGCGAGAACAAACGCAGATTTGACCAAAATTCGAGACACCTGTCTATTATCCATAACTAAGTAAGTAGAACATAAGGGTATGACCTAACCTACCTCTCTCCATAGAGAACAAAGGCTAAAGAATTGCTAACTGCTATACATATTAACACAGCTATAGGTACTAGGAATACTTAAGCTCTTTCTCCACGGATGCGACGGGCCAACTGAATATCCTTTGGCATGATAGTTACACGCTTAGCGTGGATGGCACACAAGTTGGTGTCCTCGAAAAGACCAATCAAGTATGCTTCGGAAGCTTCTTGAAGGGCAAGTACAGCAGTTGATTGACAACGTAGGTCAGAGTCAATATCCTGGAGAATCTCTCTCACAAGCCTCTGAAATGGAGCTTTCCGGATTAGTAACTCTGTGGATTTCTGGTACCTCCTGATTTCCCGAAGTGCAACAGTACCCGGACGATAACGATGTGGCTTCCTCACACCTCCAGGAACTGGTGCAACCTTACGTGCAGCCTTGACGGAAAGATGTCGACGAGGAGCTTTCCCACCAGTGGATTTCCGTGCTGTTTGCTTGGTCCTTGCCATATCTAACAGAGTAGCAACAAGATATTATGAGAAGAAGAATCACCATCACGTACAAGTGTATACAAAAAAAATAAGCCCCTATCCACCACCAACACCAACAAGGACCTTCAGTGAAAAATAGTAGAGCAATATAGTGTAAGGTATGGTTAGTGACATACTGAATAGAACGAAATAAATAACATTACAAGACACACAGGAAAGATACAGAGTTACAGTACGATACTTAGCTCATCCTTGTTAAAATATTCAATATCAATATGATGCACGTGAATGAGGGTGTAAGAACAGTGAATGTACAAACTGGTGGGTAACCTTGAAAATAATTTAAGATTCCTCTAAGAATATAAATTTCTCACCTACATACTTACATCACATCGTCGTTGTAGCTTAGTATAGATCCGCTGGAACATGGCATACAAGGTTAATAAGTATGTTAGAATAGGTGTAAATAATGTGGATACCATAACTCTAGAGAGGTAGTATGTTAGGACATAATATCGGCGGGGGATACAAGGGGGTTACCTTGGATTCTTTAGAGAGTAAAGAGTTGGGGAACCCAGGTGCCATTATTTTCTTGGACTTTGTATGGAGCAAGCTAGTATGTCCACCGCCAAAGAGTGTCAAAAACACACTTGGGTGACAAAGCTCTTTTGTCATGGAAACTTTACCCCTCTTCTCTCGATACCGTTTTGGCAGGTCTGGTCTTGATCATGAAACAGAGGTCAAATAGATGACACCCTGTGACACCCGCACATTTGACACTTTTAGAGACACCCATCCCCCCAGCCAGAACCAACGCCAACTTTCCCGCCAGAACAGATCTGGTCTTGATCATGAAAAAGAGGTCAAATATGACGCCCGTCACATTTGACTCTTTTAGAGACACCCATCTCCCAGCCAGAACCAACGCCAACGTTCCCGCCAGAAGCAGGTCTGGTCTTGATCATGAAAAAAAGGTCAAATATGACGCCCGTCACATTTGACTCTTTTGAAGACACGTATCTTCTCAAGCCCAATCACGACAGAACGGAAGCTACACGTTGATAGGTCGGTAACTCGAGTGCAACCATGATAGGATGTATGTAGCTCTCTCTGCTTGAGACATGATTACATACGACGGAGACGGTTCCCTCCCCAACATGAAAAGCAGACTTACCTGGTAGACGTCCAACCAAATTGATTGCAAAGGCGAAGAAGTCACCAACTATCTACTGTTCGAAGAGCCGAAAAAGTAGGTAAGTAAGTAGAAAGTGCTGCATGGGAAGCAGACGAGCGTTTTATGAGCAAATTATGGAAAAATAATGAGGTCTCCCGCCATGTGACATGAAAAAGAGTCAAATATGACGCCCGTCACATTTGACTCTTTTGAAGACACGTGTCTTACCTTTCTAATTCGAGATACGTAAAATCACATTTGACTCTTTTAGAGACACCCATCTCCCAGCCAGAACCAACGCCAACGTTCCCGCCAGAAGCAGGTCTGGTCTTGATCATGAAAAAAAGGTCAAATATGACGCCCGTCACATTTGACTCTT
>Ga0213864_10000765_pt1 | contig 14729 bp, 7 predicted proteins | sample PICome_5_FD_160078 | JGI IMG/M metagenome (GOLD analysis project Ga0213864, IMG submission 160078) | Coastal seawater microbial communities near Pivers Island, North Carolina, United States - PICO247 | ecosystem: Environmental > Aquatic > Marine > Coastal | place: USA: North Carolina | collected... | reverse complement strand
ATTGGCACCAAATTGATGCCCTATTTCGTGCGCTACATAATCAATATCATAAGGGTCGCCTATCGGAGAAGCAATACCTGTAACTCCACGTGCTTTTTGACCTGGTATACATACCACACCCAAACCTGCAAGACCAGCACCGCCAACACTAAAAATATGTCCAATATCATAATTTTCACTTCCAATCACATCGTCACAAATATCCTGTACCTGATTGATCATAGTACCGGCGTTTCCATCTGTAATTCCACCTGGGTTGTTTGTAGTGACTCCGTCATTAGTAGCATCCAGATAAATGATTTCATCGTTATTGCTAACCAGTACCATTTTAACCCCTAAATCGATCTCAAATACGCCATTCACGCGGGTCATAGTGGTATTCATCGCGGATAAAACGGCTGCCTTCTTCTCAGCATCAGTTGCTCCCGCATCAATGCTCTGATTGTTTAAGTGAAACTGCGCATACTCACCACTACACACCAATGCCATTCGATAGGTTCTTAGCTTTCCGTCATCTGCATTTACGCGCAAAGCCATGTCATTAGCCGTGGCTTTCACATCAGCTTCTACCAAACATTGAAAATCTCGATCTTCGGTAGGTAAATCAATTCTTCGATAAACGATGTATTGTGAATTTGTCTTTTTATAGGGATCGATATACAAGGTAGATTCCGAACCCGAAAAAACAGTAGCATGAAACCCATCAGTACCTATACTTAATTTTGCAATCGCCGTGGGGTCATCAATTCCCTGGGCGGTATACGATCGAATATCTGGAAACTTTGCCTGTAAAGCAGGTTCAAAGTTTGAAGTTTCCCGAATTCTGAATTTTGCCAACACACCATTTTCATTGGGCAGCTCCAAAATCGTTCCTTTTACCCCAGGTTTTAAGTGTTGATTCAATTGATTCAGTTCTAAGGATACCAGCTTGTATTTTGTCGGAATATGTTTCTTTTGATAGACCTCCGGATGTAATGAATTGTAGGATTCATATTGGAAATCATGCCACAATTTTTGAGCATTTAGCGAACCAAATACAAACAATAACAATAAACTTAAAATGAGAGGACTCTTTTTCTGATGCATAATGAAATGTGTTGACTACGTTCAAATATACGGATTTCTTTATCTTTGCAGCTGTATTTATGAACAGAATCGTTACACTCGAAGACCTTCACCAAAAGGATTATAAGAAGACTTGGGACTACCAGACGCACTTGCTTCAGCAGATTGTAGATACCAAAATTTCCAATCGCAGAAATGACCAGCAAATTGAAACAAAAAATCACTTTTTGTTTGTAGAGCATCCTCATGTATATACGCTTGGTAAAAGCGGTGATATGAGCAACCTGCTTCTGTCTGAAGAAAAATTAGCAGAAAAAGGCGCTTCATTTTATAAAATCAATCGTGGTGGTGATATTACCTATCATGGCCCAGGTCAGGTTGTTGGATATCCAATTTTAGATCTGGAAAACTTCTTTACAGACATTCATAAATACCTTCGCCTTCTTGAAGAAACCATCATTTTAACCTTAGCTGAATACGGATTAAAAGGTGCTCGTAGTCCTGGAGAAACGGGAGTCTGGTTAGATGTCGACAAGCCCTTTGCACGAAAGATATGTGCTATGGGTATACGTTCTTCTCGATGGGTTACCATGCACGGATTTGCCCTCAATGTCAATACCAACTTGGGCTTTTTCGACAATATCATTCCCTGCGGTATTAAAGGTAAAGCGGTGACTTCGCTAGAAGCTGAATTGCAACAAAAAGTTCCGTTAGACGAGGTGAAAACGAAAATTCTTCAGCATTTTAAAAACCTCTTCGAAGTAGAAGAATTTGTAGAACGAAAAGTATCAGTCAAAATTTAAGGTCAACTGTTCGGGCAACAATCGAAAGGATTTTCGATGATGTACCGTAACGCCAAATTCGCGAATCGCATCCCGATGCTTTTTGGTTGGGTAGCCTTTATTTTTACACCAATCATATACTGGGAATTCCTGATGAATTTTCTCCATATATTCGTCCCGGTAGGTCTTTGCCAAAATCGATGCAGCCGCAATACTCATGTATTTGGCATCTCCCTTCACAATGGTTTTATGGGGAACATTCGAATAGTTGTTGAATTTATTCCCGTCTACAATAACAAATTGAGGTCGTACTTTTAATTGATCTAAGGAACGGTGCATTCCGGTTAATGAAGCTTTCAAAACATTCATTTCATCCACCTCTTCCTGCATCACAAAAGAAACGCCATAAGCCAGAGCTTCCTGCTCGATAATCGGTCTTAAAATCATACGATCCTTTTCCGAAAGCTTTTTGGAATCGTTTAATCTAGGATGACTAAAATCTTTAGGTAAAATCACAGCGGCGGCCACAACAGGTCCGCATAAGCAACCACGACCCGCTTCATCGGTTCCAGCCTCAAATTCAAATCCGCTATAATTTATTTTAAGCATGTTGCAATTTAACGGATTTCCAAATAATTATTAACAAAAAGTATCGTTTAAAAAGTTTACTTTTGCCTTTGTGGCAATTCAATTATGCTGAAAAAATCAACTTTAGTTTTAGTGTTATTAGGCCTTTGCTTTTCAACTTTCGGACAACGAAAATTGGGGGGAAATGTTCGTATTAGCGACGAAGATCGCAAGCTATTTGGTACGGACTCATTGAGCAATAATCGAACAAAAGTCCTGCTGTCTGGAAAAACAAAATTTACGGATTACAAAATCTTCTCGTTTTTTCAAGACACGTCTTTTGTTGATACTACCTTAACCATCCAAAAGTTCTACAAACTCAATTACCTTAGAAAAGACAATTTCGAATTGCTGCAATTTCACAATCAAGGGCAGACGTATAATACATTAGCCTACGAATTTGACAACCTTTCTCTTTTACCCGATATCGGATTTTTAGCAAAACAATTTGCCTATATGGATGTGGAAGACATTCCGTATTACGAGGTGCCCACACCCACTACTCAGATATCCTACAAAACAGGATTGCAACAAGGACAATTTGTAGACTTAATTTTTACCACCAATTTCTCTCGCAGATTTAATGTATCGATGTCCTATAAAGGTATTCGTTCATTGGGCGCCTACAGAAGATCACTGGTGAGTAGTGGTAATTTCAGAACTACCTTTCAATATCGCTCAAAGAAAAATCAGTATGAAATTCGCGGACATATTGCAACGCAGGATTTCTTCCATGAAGAAAGTGGTGGTCTCACCGATGCAGCCATGACCAATTTCCTGACGAATGATGAAAACTTTAGTATCCGATCTCGATTGGATGTAAATCTGATAGATGCAGAAAACACCTTCAATTCAAGACGTTTATATGTGGAACAGAGTTATAAGCTGTTAGCAAAAAAGGATTCTACTACACAAAAGGATTTTTCGAATCTAAAAATTGGACATGTCTTTCGCTCAGAAACGAAAGATTATAGGTTTGATCAAGGATCTACAACCACAGCCATCTTCGGATCGGTACATCCTACGACAGCCGAAAATTCGGTTGCAGAACAAAAAATACTGGATAACCAATTCAATTTGGAATTCAACTCGAAATACGTGTTAGGGAAATTCAAGGTGAAAGCAAATCTCACATCTGTCAATTACGGATATGATACCATTCTCAACACCACAAGTGCGATCACGGCATCTCGAATTAAGGCTGATGCATTTTCTTTTGGAGCCGATTGGAATGCGAGAATTAATAATTTCAAGTTAAATGCTGATGCCAGAATCACACCGGGGAACAACGTGTTATCTGGAAGTTTCGTAAAAGGAGAAGCTGTTTTTGACAAGGACAGTTTGTTTACGCTGAAAGGAAGTGTATTACTCAGCTCAAAATCACCCAATTTCAATATGCTGTTGCATCAGAGTCGTTACGATGATTACAACTGGAGCAACAACTTCAGTCGCGTAAATACCCGCGATTTAGGATTTGCCATTAATTCTAAATGGTTAAATGCCTCCGTGAATTTTACCAACATTGACAACTACACCTATTTTGATGACAATCATCTTCCGCAGCAATATGGAAGTCAAATTACCTATGTAAAAGCACAGGCGAATCGGGAATTCCGTTACGGAAAATTTGCACTTGACAATACCCTACTTTATCAAAAGGTCACTGGTGGAAGTGATGTCTTTAGGGTCCCAGAATTCATCACTAGAAACACATTGTATTACACCGATTACTGGTTCAGAAATAAACCTTTATTGGCACAGATCGGATTGCAATTGAAGTACTTTTCTAAGTTTCGTATGAATGCTTACAATCCGTTGTTGGCAGAATTTACACTTCAGAATACAGAAGAAATTGGCTTTCCAACGGTAAACTTCTTCTTTAATGCACAGATAAGAAGAACACGAATTTTCTTTATTGCAGACAACATTCTTTCGAGTGTTGGTGATCGTAATTATTTCTCAGCACCCAATTATCCGTTCCGAGATTTTACCTTCCGATTTGGCGTGGTATGGAACTGGTTTATCTAACATACAATGGAAGTATTTAAAAAAAACTGGAAACTATTTTTAGTAGCAAGTTTAACGCTAGGCCTCGCCCCTTTTAATCCGCCGCATATTGTCGGAAAGATCAGATGGATTCTTGGGGGAAATGCATTTTCTGGTGCCGATGCGATGCAACCCATGGATTATTTTGATGTGGTCTTACACGGTGCACCGTGGGTCTTCTTACTGATGTCCCTCGCCGCCCTGTTTATCGATAAATTAAAAACGAATTAATTCGAAGCTAACTTCTTAATCTTAATCTGAAACGCTGCAAACAGCAAGGTCATAAACGGTGATAGCCAGTTGAAAATCGCATAGAAAGCATAATCAAAAACGGGTACTCCTAAAACACCTGAGTGATAGGCACCGCAGGTATTCCACGGAATCAAAACAGAGGTTACCGTACCAGAATCTTCTAAAGTTCGACTCAAATTCTCAGGAGCAAGCCCTTTGTCTTTATAAGCTTTCGCATACATTTTGCCGGGTACAACAATGGCTAAATATTGATCGGAAGCGGTGAAGTTTAATCCGATACAGGTAAATACGGTACTGGCAAACAACCCGAAAATCGAATCAAATAAATTCAGCATAAAAGAGCTGATTCTTGCCAATGCACCAATAGCGTCCATCACGCCTCCAAAAACCATTGCACACAAGATTAACCAGATGGTCCCTAACATTTTTGCCATGCCACCTGCCGTAAATAAATCGGCCAAGGCTTCATTTTCTGTGGCTACGGATGTTTCTACAGTAATGGATTTTAATACCCCTTTATAGGCCGAATTGAAATCCAATTGTTTTACCTCTGCCACCTGAGCCACAACTTCTGGCTGAAAAATCAAAGCGAAAATTCCTCCCAAAATCGTCCCTGCCAATAAGGCCACTAAGGGCGGTGTTTTTTTGATGATTAGAGCGATTACAATAATAGGAACTAAAAACAGCCAAGGTGAAATATTGAATGCTGCATCGATATCTGTTAGTAAGGTATCAATATCCGCTTGACCCGTTACATTTTGGAAAAACCCGAGAATGACAAACACCAATAAGGTGACCACAATCGTTGGTACGGTTGTATAGGCCATATATTTGATGTGGGTGAATAAATCGGTTCCCGCCATTGCCGGAGCTAAATTGGTTGTATCGGACATGGGTGACATTTTATCTCCGAAATAAGCACCAGAAAGTACTGCTCCTGCCGTCATTCCGAGCGAAATTCCGAGAGCTTCACCAATACCTATAAGTGCAATTCCGACGGTCGCTGCGGTAGTCCATGAACTACCGGTAGCAATCGAAATCACCGCACAGATGATAAGAGTCGCTGCTAAAAATATAGTTGGATTCAAGACTTGCAAGCCATAATAAATCATGGCCGGAATGATTCCACTGATCAGCCAGGTTCCCGCGAGTGCCCCCACCATTAGTAAAATTAAAATAGCACCAGAAGTAGACTTTACATTCTCTGCAACTTCGTTCATCATAGTTTTATAAGAAACCTTATTTCGAAATCCTACCAAAGCTGCAACGGCTCCCCCTAACAATAAAATAAACTGGTTTGAACCGCTTAAGGCATCATCGCCAAATACATACACGTTGTATGCTAACATCACTACAAGTATGATTACCGGAAGCAAGGCTTCCCAGATATTCAATTCGGTATTTTCAATGATTTTTTGGTCTTCGATTTCGACGTTAGACAGGTTCTTTCCTTCAGACATGATTCGGTTTTTGTTGTGTAATGTTACGATTTATCCAAACGCTATGCAAATCAAAGACATTCCCTTATTTTTGCGCCATGGATTCGTTAACCCAGATTGTTTTAGGAGCCGCATGTGGTGAAGCCGTATTGGGAAAAAAGATAGGAAATAAGGCCTTACTTTTTGGTGCTATCGGAGGTACCATTCCAGATTTGGATGTCTTTATTGGAAGACTTTTTTACTCCAACGAAATTGAAATCATGGCCTTCCACAGAGGATTCATGCACTCCTTTCTATTTGCAATACTCGGTTGTTTTGTCTTCGGATGGATTACTTTCAATCTTTATAATTCCAGAAAGCGAATAGGAACTACCACCCAAAATGACTGGGTACAACTATTCTTCTGGTCTATTTTCACGCATCCGATCTTGGATAGCTTTACACCTTACGGAACGCAACTATTTACTCCTTTTTCAGATTATCGGGTGGCCTTCAATACCATCGCTGTGGCAGACCCTGCCTATACCATTCCCTTTTTGCTATGTATGATTATTCTGATGTTTTTCAATCGAAAACGAAGCAGACGAACTTGGTGGTTAAAAGCTGGAATTGTGGTCAGTTCGGTATATATGGGGTTCACAGTAATGAACAAAATCTACATGGATTCCGTTTTTAAAAAGTCATTTGAAAACGAGGGAATTGCTTTTTATCGATTCTCTACTCAACCTACTATTTTGAACAATATGTTATGGTATGGTGTTGCCGAATCGGATGATCAGTACTATGTATCCTATTACTCATTATTTGATTCTAAGAACTACACATCTCAGATATTACCAATTCCAAAAACGCATCATATTTTAGATATGAGTGACCCTAATCTGAGGTTGTTACCCTGGTTTAGTAATGGCTATTACAATCTTAAAAAGGGCAAAAACAAAGAGGAATTTATCTATACCGATTTACGCTATCCGATGTTGAATCCGAAGGATCCGAATTCATCAGTATTCAACTTTACAATCTATTACAATAAAGGCGAATGGGACATCTTGCCCTTTAGAGGTGACCCTCCATCAAGCGATGACTTTAAAGTATTTCTAGAACGGATTAAAGGAATTTAAGATTCTTGACCCAATTACTTCTTAACAAACTTTAAATTCGCAAATCCGTTATTAACCTTAATCCTAAGGAAATAAATACCATCTGATAAATGACTGACATCTATCTTATTCCTAAATCTTATTTCCATTAATTTCTTTCCTCTTATTGAATATAAAATCAATGATTCTATTGAATCTTCAGATTGAATAGTGAGAATATCATGAACTGGATTTGGAAATATTTTAATTTTTTCTAATTCATAATTTTCTGCACTTAATGTACTATCATAGGTAACACTAAACTGATCCGATGCATTATTACCATTACCTGCAGTATCGGCTGCCACATCTGCATTCACATCAATAGTAACTACCCCATCACTAGTTGGAGTTATTGTCGCTGTAAACACCCTGGCACTTGAACTAGCAAAATTACTCAAGGTAGCATTGGTTAGACTAACATCTGATTGGTCAAACCCAGTAACATCCTCCGAGAAAGTAAAGGTGGCTGTAAAAATCGAATTGGTTGGATCACTCGCATCACTATTAATTACAATAGTCGGGTTTGTACCATCATAACTAAGACTAAACTGATTCGCTGCCGAATTGCTATTACCAGCTGAATCCTCTGCAACATCTGCATTCACATCGACAGTAACTAAACCATCTGTGGTCGGTGTAATGGTAGCTGTATATACTTTGGCACTTGAACTTGCAAAATCACTCAAAGTACCATTGGCTACAATAATATCTCCTACCTCAAATCCAGTGACATCCTCTGAAAAAGTAAAGGTGGCTGTAAAACTCGAATTGGTTGGATTGCTTGCATCTGAACTGATAACTATCGTTGGTCTATCAGGATCGGTATAATTACCTGTGACTTCAGTCAACTGGTTTTTTGAAATGCTAATATTCTTATTATCGGGCTTGTTCCAATTTTGAATGTCTTTAAATTCTATGGTATAATTACCAACTGCGAGTTCAGTAAGTGTAGTACCACTATTTTGCCAATCACCTCCGGAAATTCTCCATTGCCCCCCCAAAGAATTAATAGCTTCTGGTTCTAGGGTCACTTGAACACTGCCTTCTTCCACTACTGTAATTTGACCCTGAGTCAAGGCAATACTGCTCACATCTTTATTGTTGGTGTCACTTAAAATTTCATTACTAAACGAAAAGCCATACGTGCCGGCATTCACAGAATTTTCTAATGTAATTGGTAATTGAAGTATGGCACCACTTCCTTTTGGGATTGTAGTATTGGATGATGAATACATGATTACCCGATAGGTAGTTCCCGAAACATTAGAGGCTGCAGCGGTAAAGTTTTCTGCTCTATTGACTGTACTTAGCGCATTGACATCCATAACAAATCCATTGGGCAGGGTAATGTCAAATTGTACGGCTTTTAGGTCATCATTGTTCTCTAAAGATATGGGTATCATATTGGTGAGACCAAACTTTGCAGTAGCATCTACCACGGCTAGGTAATTGGGTGAAAATTTTTGGGCCGTTACGGTAACCAGGTTTTGCGTATTTGCCGCATTATGTCGAAATGCAATGGTCTCTGAAAAACTACCAGAAGTAGTAGGTGAAAAGGTTAATTTCACATTTTTAGATTGACCTGCATCGATAATAATTGGGGTTGAAGTATCCAAACTCAATTCCGCATTATCAAAAACTAATTCGTTTATATTGAGCTGAGCACTTCCTGAATTCGTTAATCGTAAAGTGGTTTCTCTAGTCTCCGTTATCGGTACATTATTGTAATTTATATAGGACGGGTTGATATACAAACTAGGCGCATCAATACTAATAGATCCGTTATACGCATCTGATAAAATATTACCCAAAGTGGCATGGGTTAAAATGGCATTTTGAATGTTTAATGGATAGGTTCCCGACTGAATATTAGGTATGATTTTGAAACGCAATACTTCACCAGCATTGTCTTTAAAATTTGTATTGGTAGGTGAATATGCTATAAATCGAAGAATATTACCGTTTACAACACTTGAGCTAATGCTGTGATCTTCTTTACGATTGGTGGTCACTAATGAATTGGCAACATAACTCACATTGGTAGGTAGTTGAATATCAAACTGAAATCCGTTAAAGGGTTCCATATTTTCGATAACCACAGGAATTTCTATTTCTGTATTGATTTCTCCGTTTCCAGACCCCACCTTAATTTCATTCACGGCATAGATCTCTGCAGCTAAATTCACTGAAGTCTGTCTCCGTAAGCCATCAGGATCATTGTTTTCAAACACCAAAGAAACACCGTCGTTGTATTTGTTTGATGTATCTAAGGTAATTGTTACATTTTGAGAACTATTGGCAGCAATGGTTAAAGGAAAAGATTGTTGAATTCCGAAAGGTTGGATTGCGTTGCTTCCTGTTAGTAGTAAATCTGTAGTTCCATTGTTTTGAATACTTAAAGAGCGCTGCGCAGTGCTTCCCAAAGCAACCCTTCCAAAATTAATACTAGAGGAGGAAATCTGAAACAACGGCCCCAAAACTTTTAGTGAACCTGAACTCCCAGATATAGAAACTGTATTCTGATTGGCATCTGAAGCCACAATATTTGAAACTGAAAGCGTAAAGTTTCCCGGTAAGGTTTTGGTTTTGAGTTTTAAGGTTGCCAACAACCCCGAAGTACCTTGTACGTTTGCATTGCTAGCCGAATACAAAATCACTCGAATCACACCATCTTGTGGATGACTCACTGCGAGAGTATGACCGGTTGCACGTGATGATAACTCATGCCCATTAGCCAATTCTAGAACATCATCATTGTAATTGATATCAAACTGCAAGGCCGAAATGGCATCGGTATTATCTAATGCAATTTCAAAATCAAAATCCGTTGTCGTTCCTACTTCTTTAGCATCCAGGGTGAGGTTGTTTTGACCAAACCCCACCTGAAAGCTAAAAATTACAATAATGTAGGCAATTCGTTGAAACAATGCCTTCATTAACGTTGGATTAAGATTCTTTTTACTTCTCTTTTCTGAATCTGTCCTGCACGAATCACATCAATATTCAAGAAATATACACCTGTAGGCAATCCAGTTAAATTGACCTGTGTGCTTGATTGACCAACCGTGTTTTTAAATCCGTCATGATGCCAAACACGTTTCCCTTGTACATCAAATGCTGTCATACGGACTTTATCCATTTGCTCTGGTAAATAGTAAAAGATATTGAGCAATCCAGATGTTGGATTCGGACCAATGGTAAATACCTTTGATTGATCTCCTTGCTCTGGTGAATTGATACCCAATACAGAACGGTCTTCATATTTAGGATTTAATTGTCTACCGTTAGTAGTTCCCACCACGGCTTTCTCAACAGCAAATTCTTGGTTCAGTGTTGCAGATTTGGTCAACAATTTGGTTTTTCCTTTCGGTATTCTGACATCTCCAAAACTATAGAGCATGGTAATCGTATAGTCTTCTTGCTGGTATTGTAAGGACTCAAATTTTGGTAAATTGGTATTGAACTGAAATAAAAATCCTTTGTCAAATGCCAATTGTAATCCTGAAATCTCATGATCTGATTCTACATACAAATCATCACCTTCCCAAAAGAAAATAGCATCGCCAACAGGGGTTGTTGAGTAGTAATTAGGCGTTCTGTTGGTTTTAGAAACCACCTTGTCTGCAGACGGATTCAAAATAATATCTACAATACCTACAATGTCTAAAACGTTGATGGTATCATCATTATTGACATCTGCTGCACTAAAGATAAATGGCTTTGGATTATTCCCTAAAATGTAATCTACGTTTTGTACCAAATCCATTACGTTTACGCCATCATCACCGTTAGCGTCCCCTAATTTAGCTGTTAAGGGTTGGGTAGTTACGGTTTGAGAAAAATCGGTTTCTTCGAAACTGGTACGTAAAATTTTGTATTTGTAATAATACTGTGTACCCTCTTCTACATCAAAGTCTTCGTAGTTAAGGTCTGTAATTAGGCTTTCATTAATTTTGGTGACCTCAGTGTAGGTTGTATCAGTCAAAGGTTTGTAGCGATACATATTGTACCCTAAAATATCTTCTAACAAATCTTCACTAGGCTCTTCCCAATTGAGGGTAATTTTACCCAGGCCAGGCTCGGCTTCAAAACCCGTGGAGGCTGAACCTGCCGATTGGATAAGCATGTTAAAGCGCGTGGCATCTACGGGTATTTTAAACCCATCTAGATCTCTAGCATCTTGCACGCGAATGCGGTTGATCCCATCTGCAGAACCAATCTTTACCTCATGGTTTACGGTATATACCTTCCCATCTGAAGACCAGCTGCCTGCCTCATCGACATCTTTTACATTGGTTTGGGTAAAGGGCATACGTACCCCATAAGAAATTCTTGGTGGGTAATTGGTATCCATAGGTCTGTTAAAAAAGACTTCTATTTTATGCACACCTACTCCTATAGGATGCGAATTTAGGTCTGCGGAATTATCAAAGCTGTTGAAGCCATTGACCAAAACTTTTTCCACCATACCATGAGCCTCCTCATAGGGCTTTAGGACTTGTTCGTTATTGTATTCCCACACACCAGAACCTCCGTTAAAAGAATCTACGTTCAAGGATTTAATTTTATCTAAGGTACCAGCACCCGTATAAAAACCACCAAACTCTCTAAAACCAGAACCTGGACTCCAGCCTGTTGGAGTTGAAAGCCCAGAATCCCATCCAACATTGTCAATATAGTTTTGCACAAAGGCGGAGTGATTGTATACATTATTCAAATTATACTTATTATCATAATAATTTGGAGGAATTGTTTGGTTATTTTGTTGACCATAATTACGTTGTTCTCTTTGATAATTAGCAAAATTTGTATAAAACATCATATTAATGTAATTATATAAATTCCAATCTTGTGCAAAATACCTAAAATCAACATTTGATTTAAATAGAATAATTCCTGACGTATTACCATAAAAGAAAGTATTATCATTTCTTGCATAAGGAAACTGAGAATTAGAAATATAAAAATCAGAAACTTTTATTCCCTCATCAAAATAACAGTAATGGCAAACCGAATTGTCCAATTCAATATTATACTCTTCTGTTGCTTTTCTTGTAAAAACAGGTTTTTGAATGGTATCAGTCTTATATGTGACGCTTTCCATTTCCTCTATACTTTGTGGATAAACATTAGATACATAATGATTATGCTGTGTATAACCACCTCTTAATAATGAGGAATAAGTATAGGAATCGGTTTTTAGGGTAATTAAGCTATCTTTTGTACCTAAGGCATAGATATAAGCAGTTTTGTAAACTCCATTGTAATTATTTGATGAGCTTGGCTCTTCAATGGTCTCAGCGTACAAATCAATTCTACCTGTTTGCCCAGTTACCTCATTTTTCCCAAAAGCTATGGTTACCCCTGGCTTAATAAACAAGTTCGCTCCTCTCAATATGAGAACGTTGTCAATCAGGTATTCTTTATCAGCAGTTAATACGGTATCGTTCTCTATTAAGCCTTGTAATTTAATGGCGCTTTTAATTTTAATTTTAAAATTAAGTGTTGAGGGTTCAATGTCTGGATAATCAGGATCCCAAGCCGACAACTTAAACATAATTTCGGTGTTATGGGTAATGTCCTCGCTAATCGAAAAAATTAAAGGGTCTTGGTTCTGTTCATAAACGGCATAGGCAGAAACCGAACCCGTTTGTGTGGTGTCTTTATCAATCGTTATAAACTGTTTGAAATAATTCTGTTGGTATTCATTACCATCAAATTCCAATTTAATTTTTACGCCATTCGATGGCCCCCAATAGTTTTTTATAGTCGGAAAAATATGTATAGTTTCACCGGCATCAGGTTCATCGTCCTGGTATACATTATCTCCAAATTGATCATCTACAATAGCCGTGATAATTTTTACGTCGGGTGTAGGTTCAATGGTCAAGGCTGATAAAAAGTCAATATTCCCATTTAAGGATTTTATTAAATTACCATACATCAATTCCTGACTTTCATTAGGTTTCTGCTGCTTGTACAAGGCCAATCCACCTGCCACCAAAGGAGCTGCCATAGACGTACCGGTTAGTTTCCGGTAACCACCATCGGGTATGGTACTCATAATTCCAGTGCCTGGTGCTTTCAATTCATAGTTTAACAACTGAGCAGCATATAGTGAAAAAACCGGTCCATCTTGGTCATAATTTGTATACTTCCCGTCAGCTTCAACTCCTAGAACATAAGTATAGGCAGCGGGAAAAAAGGGAGCACACCCAGTTCCAGGACCTATACAAACTCCATTATTTCCGGCGGCAGCCACTAAAATAGAGGTACTATAGGCAATTTCTAAAGCTGCTTGTAAAGTACCCGATTGTGCATAAGAACCAAAACTCATATTTAAAATCCCAGCACCATTTTCTGAGGCATAGGTTACCCCTTCTGCTATAGTTGCTGCATCCCCAATACCAGAGGCCTGAAATACTTTTATGGGCATTAACTTTACATTCCATGCTGCACCCGCAATACCAATGGCATTACCACCAACCGCACCCGCAATACCAGCTACGTGAGTACCGTGCATGTTATCGTCTAAGGGCTCATTATCCGAATGGATAAAGTCCCAGCCACGAATATCATCGATAAAGCCATTACCGTCATCATCATATCCTTCTACACCATTAAGTTCCTTTTCATTAATCCAAATGTTGGGTTCTAAATCGGGGTGGGTGTAATCGATTCCTGTATCTAAAATAGCAATGGTTTGTGAGCCATCACCCGTACCATAGGTATTCCACACTTGGTCTATTTTCACCGCAGCAATATTAGACTGCTGAGTATATAAAGGATCATCTGGGGTTACCGTATTGGTAGCCATATAACTTTTGGCAGGTTTATAAATGATTTCAGAATCAACCGTAAAATCATTCACACTAAAATTGTAGTTGGGCTCGGCATACTCCACCTGCTTGTTCTTTTCAAGCGTTTCAATCAAGCTTAAAATATCTTCTTTATCATCGTTTAATTCAAATAAAAAGATGTTCTTAAGTGTTTTAGGGTTCTTAATTTTGTAATCGTAAGCCTTTTTACGCTTTAATTCCACACTTCGTAAAATGGTTTTTTCAGTAAACAACACTTTGCTATTCTTTATCTTTTTGGATATACCAAGGAGCTCAGCAACATTTACTTGCGCCGTCCCCTTGCCCAAGGCATTATAGGTTGTCTTGGTATCCACCTCATCTTTAAGTTTTACGATAATTTTACCGGGTACGAAGTTGTACTGGTCTTGGATGGGTTTTCGATTTTTATTTTGAGAAATAGTACCTACTGTGAAGAACACCCCTAGCACAAGGGTAAGTAGTGTAATTTTTTTCATTTTTCTTTTTTTCAAACGTTTATTGGCTACTAATTTACAAAAAGCATAAGTAAAAACCATG
>Ga0213864_10000764_pt1 | contig 14735 bp, 18 predicted proteins | sample PICome_5_FD_160078 | JGI IMG/M metagenome (GOLD analysis project Ga0213864, IMG submission 160078) | Coastal seawater microbial communities near Pivers Island, North Carolina, United States - PICO247 | ecosystem: Environmental > Aquatic > Marine > Coastal | place: USA: North Carolina... | reverse complement strand
TCCAAATGTGTTATTTACCTCATAAATGATTAGTTCAATTTTATTAGACTCATCAAATCCTAGATAGATTGTTATTGGATTAAATACATACCCCAATACTCTTGGGTAAGAAATTATTGAAAACCTTGAAATAGGATTATTTGTTTTTGTATTTTCAATAATCTCAGATAGAAAATCTTTTAAAGATTTCCCATTCCCATGGTCAGTATCAAAAAAACTAAAGAGATTAAATTTATTGTAGGATAAAAACCTAGAATTTTTGCCAATATCCTCTAGGTTGTTTGAGTCAACCTCTAGAGCAAAAACATTATAATGAAGTTTGTGCTTAATTGGGTTTATTCGCTTATGTACTACTTTGCCAACGAGGATATTGTTATTTATCATAGTATTATCATAATAAATTTCTGATTAAACCGCTATTCTATTTGACCCTTCTTTTACCTTCCATGGTCTTTCTTTTTTTAGTATATCTTCTGAAACTATCAGTCCACTCTGTATTCCATCCTCGTGAAACCCATAACCTAAATAGCTGCCGCATACCCAAATATTATTGTTACCCTGTCTTTTCATAATTTCTTTTTTTGTATTTTTATTGTCTAAATCAAAAATAGGATGTGAGAAATAAATTTGTTTGTGTATTTGATTTTCTTGAATCTGATTTTCAGGATTTAGCGTAAGAAAATAATTTGTTTGACTATCAATTTTTTGGATACTATTTAGCCAGTAAGTTACAGATAACTTTGAGCTATCTTTGTTTGAACGGATATAGTTCCAGCTCGCCCATATATTTTTTGAGTTAGGCATTACATTTGGGTCAGAGTGCAATATACCTAAATTTTCTTGATATTTAAATTTATTCAATAGAACCGCTAATTGCTCATCAACTGTTTCAATTAGTCTTTTACTTTCATTTGCAGGTGAAGCTAAAATTAATTTGTCATATATATCTTTCTTACCATCATCCAAAATAATCACAAATTTTTCTGCTTTTTTTTCTATCTTTATAATGTTTGAATTTAGTTTGATTTTGATCTTGTTAGATTTTTTGATCGCCTCGACATATTTTCTACTCCCACTGGCTACTGATTTCCATTTGGGTCTGTTCTTTAGCTTGAATAATCCGTGATTAATGAAGAAGCTAACAAAATCATGGGCAGGGTAGGATAACATCTCATTGTCATCGCAAGACCATATTGCACTGCACATAGGGATAATATGGTTTTCTATAAAGAAGTCTGATAGTTTCTCTGCTTTCAAAAACTCTAATAGCGTCGTATCAGTTGTATATTTTTTGATATTTATTTGAGCTTTTGAATAGAATCTTATTATCGATAATAATTGTCCCCAATGCTTTAAACTGAATAAATTTTTTCTTTGTCCAAAGTAACCACCTAATCCTGAACCCGAATATTCATAACCTTTTATTTTATCTGAAACTGAAAAACTCATATCAGAGTCATGTGACTTAATATCTAACTTTTGGAATAGCTGAATAAGATTTGGATAAGAAAGCTCGTTAAAGACCATGAAGCCTACATCAACTGGGACAACTTTATTGTGTTTTTCACCTACAAGTATTGTATTTGCGTGGCCCCCCAGATAATTATTTTTTTCAAATAAAGTGACATTATGGGTTTGAGATATATGCCATGCAGAGGATAATCCTGATATTCCACCACCAATTATTGCAATTTTTTCAGACAAGATATTCTCAATAGTTATTAATGTTGTGATCTATGTAATATTTGTAAACGTTATGGAACTATCATTCAAATGGTAATACTATGACAAAATACTTAATAACATATATTATTGTTTTAACAATATTCCTGCTAATAGATGCAATATGGTTAGGGTTTATTGCAAAGAAATTCTACTTTGGAAATCTTGGGTACATTCTTGCTGATAAACCAAACATGCAAGCTGCAGCCATCTTTTATTCACTATATGTGGTTGGCATTCTAATCTTTTCTACAATACCTGCTTTGAGAGATGGAAGTGCAAATACAGCTCTCATCTATGGGGCATTATTTGGATTTTTTGCTTACCTTACATATGATATGACAAATTACTCAACATTGAAGGATTGGCCACTCCAAGTATCCATTGTTGATACTATATGGGGTACAGTATTAACGGGATTATCTTCGTACATTGGGTATCATATCTCAAAATTATTTGTAAACTTTTCATAAGCTAAATCATAGAAAATTTATATATTCTTTTGCTAAGTTTGATTGTCACATCAAATAAGTTATGGAATAATGATAACTTATTACAATCATAGTATTTAAGATAAGGGATTTATAAATGCAACACGATATACCAATGAGGCCTTACGGGCCCACTGCTGGGAGGGAGCACCTCAACGATAAGCCTAGACCAAAGACAAAAACAGTCGATTTTCATATTCACATGAGAATTCTTGAGGCAGATAAACTTATTGGTGATAGAATTCCTGATGACTCAAATGTTCAACTCAGATTTGCAAGTCAGGCATCAAAAGAACAAACTCTGAAACATCATTCTGAAAGAGCCCCTTATTTGACAGATATGAACTATAGACTTCCAGATATGGAAAAAATGCAAGTTGATATTGCTGCATTATCTTGCGCACCAAGGCAATTTTATTACTCAACTGAGCCGTCTCTTGGCCATGAGTCAAGCCAAATTGTAAATGATGGAATTTATAAGGCCGTTAATGAAAATAAGTCAACACATGTGGGTTTGGGAACTGTTCCATTACAAGATACTGACTTAGCAATAAAAGAATTAAAAAGGTGTATCAATGAACTTGGATTTAAGGGTATACAAATTGGAGCAAGAGTGAAAGAAGATGAAGAGTTATCATCTGAAAGGCTCTATCCTTTTTGGGAAGCAGTACAAGAGCTCAATATCCCAATGCTGATACACCCATCATCATTCTCAAGTCCACGATTATCAAAATATCATATGATGAACATTATCGGTAATCCATTAGATACCACAGTCGGAGTGCATTATTTGATATTTGGTGGTGTATTAGAAAAATTCCCTAACTTAAAATTTGTTTTAAGTCACGGTGGTGCATTTGCATCACATTACTTTGCAAGAATGGATCATGCATATGGTGCGCGACCAGATTGTAGGGAAGACATACACATGAAGCCAAGCTACTATCTCTCAAAATTTTATTTTGACACTCTTGTTTTTTCTAATGAACAATTAAGCTTCTTAATAAAGCAATATGGAGTAGATCGTATCTTACTTGGAACAGACTATCCATTTGATATGGCTGAATTTAATCCAGTTGAACATGTTTACCAAATACCAGAGCTGACTGAGTCAGATAGAGAAAAGATTTGTGGCTTAAATGCATTAGATCTTATGGGAATCGACGAGGGGTTCTTTAAGTAACTGTTTGGTTTTAAATTGAAGACAGTATATTTACTTCGTCACGCGAAATCCAATTGGGCTGATCCATATCAGATTGATAAAGATAGAGTGCTTGCTGATAAAGGGATCATTGATGCAGGACTTCTAGGAAGTTACGTTAAAATAAACAATATAAACCCAAACATTATCTATTGTTCAACTGCTCAGAGATGTAAACAGACTTTGAGTTTAATGTGCTTAGGCTCCAAAATAGTAAAAAAGGATATCATATATGATGAAGATCTATATGGGTGCCGCGTATCTTTTCTGCTAAACATCCTATTCCATCAAGATACAGAAATTAATTCTATATTATTAGTTAACCATGAGCCCACTCTATCGGATTTAGTAAACTTCTTAGTTCCAAGAAATAAGATTCTTGAAACAGATTATAAAAAATATAATACATGTGGATTTTCAATACTGAAATATAAGGCAAATTATTGGTCAGATATTAATCAAGAGAATTTAGTTAGTTTTGAATTTATTATACCGAAAAATTTATAACCAATCTTTCTCAAAAATCTTATCACCATTTTCATCAATGATAATTTTAGCTTTTCTGATAATACACTCTACAGCATCTTCTTTTTTGCTAAATGTGTCTGTCCTAATAAAGTATGCTTCTTGATACTCATCCGTATCTTTTATAATTTTCCCCTCTGTTGTAAAGGAGCCGCCGTTTTTTTTTGGTTTAGGAATAATCTTATATTCTTTGTAATTAAGGCTCTCTTCATTTTTTGGAGAGCTACCTAAAAGATCTTTGATTAATTTGAACATTGTTTGTCTTCCAATATTGAATTATTAGTTATTTAATAAATACAAAATATGAAATATACTATATGTAATAGGATTACGTGTCTAATAAAAGTCATTTAGTCTGTAAAACTAATAAAATATTTTTTGAATAACTTGGTAATTTAGTAAATTTATTTCAGAACTTATTCAAAATAAAACAATTAAAACAGTAAGTTGTATAGGAGTTAATTATGGGAATATCTGGTTTTTGGCAATGGGTGGTAATTGGTTTAATTGTACTATTGCTATTTTCAAGGCCAGGAAAGATCTCTAAACTGCTTGGTGATCTTGGGGTTGGTCTAAGAAGTTTCCGAGACGGTGTAAAAGGTGAAATCAAGGAAACTGATGAAAACACTGACGATTCCAATAAGGATTCAAATTAAAAGCGTAATTGATGTTTAATATTGGCTGGCAAGAACTTCTAATTATTTCGGTTGTCATAGTTTTAATACTTGGTCCCAAGGAGCTACCGACTGCTCTAAATACATTCTTAAAATTTTCTAGAAAAGTAAAACGCATCTCAAGAGATTTTCTTGAAGAAACTGAGAGTATTCTGAGTAAGGAAGATCTTGATAAAGTAAAAGAAACTATGAGAGATATTAATTACAATAATAATCTCACAAAAGAAATTGATGAAATTAAAAATATTAAAGAATAAAAATTTCCACTAAGAACTGGGATATAATGAGAGACACCGAAGAATTAGATGATAAAAAAATGTCAATTTTAGAGCATATTGCTGAGTTGCGATCTAGATTGATATACTCATTTGTATTCTTTATTTTCATCTTTTTTATATCAATAATAAATTTTAAATTTATAAATTTTGATACAAGCATTTCTGCACAAATATACATTTTTTTGCAACAACCGCTCGCAGAGTTAATAAACGAGAGGGGAGGGCGAATGATATTCACAGCCCTGCATGAAGGCTTTTTTACACAAATCAAAGTAGCTTTTTATTTGGCATTGTTTATTTCATTACCTCTAATTCTCATTCAGATCTGGAAATACATTTCTCCAGGTCTATACAAAAATGAGAAAAATATCTTTCTGCCATTCATGCTAGCCACACCTTTCCTCTTTTTACTGAGTTTTGTTATGGTTTATTATGTTGTGATGCCGATCGCCTGGAATTTCTTTCTGTCATTTGAACTTCCCTCCAGCGGCTCAGGGTTACCAATTGAAGTTGAACCAAGGATTTCTGAATATTTATCCCTTGTTATGAGACTAATTCTTGCTTTTGGAATCTGTTTCCAATTACCAATTTTAATACTACTCTTAGTTAGAATTGGGATAATCGATGTTAGATGGTTAACCTCAAAGAGAAAATATTGCATACTTTTTTCATTTGTAATTGCTGCAATTTTAACTCCACCTGATGTTATCAGTCAATTTTTATTAGCATTACCATTAATACTACTTTACGAAATTTCAATAATACTCGCTATTTTTATGAAAAAAAAGAATAAGAATTAACATACCAATTGAATATATGACTTATGCAAATTATATTAACATTAGATATAAAAATTAGGATTAATTAATATGGTTTTTATGCATACATTAATGTTTGTTCAATGGATCGCGGGTCTGATTGTTTGGTTGCTAATATTAAATGTTTTAACTGAATGGCTATTACATTTTGGTATATTGAATTCTAGGCATTATATAGTTTCAGTAATATCTGACTTTCTTTACAAAATGACCACACCTATTTTGAACCCAATAAGAAGATATATACCATCATATAATGGTCTTGATTTTAGTCCTCTAATTGCAATCTTTATATTATTTATCATCAAAGATCTTATTAATATCTTGATTATCAATATTTAATAGTATCGGAGAAATACATTGGTAGTTGATCCAAAACATCATCATAAATTAATTGATGGTAAAGTTATCTCAGCTAGAGTGCTTGATGAGGTAGCAGCATCGATAAATGAAATTAGAAAAAATGGAATTACACCAACTTTAGCTGTCGTACTAGTTGGTGATGATCCTGCAAGTGCCGTATATGTGAGAAACAAAAAGCTTATGTGTGACAAAGTTGGTATCCACTCACTTGAATATAAGTTGGAGAGTGCAACAACAGAAAACGAATTATTAGATCTAATAGATAGGCTAAATAAGGACGATGATGTTAACGGTATTTTGGTACAGTTTCCACTTCCTACACACATAAACAAACAAACTATCATTAATTTCATTAACCCAAATAAAGATGTTGATGGATTGCATCCTATCAATGCAGGCAAATTAATGAATGGAATCGAGAGCTTAGTCCCATGTACACCTCAAGGGTCTCATATAATGATTAAATCCATAGTAGATGATTTATCTGGGATGAATGCTGTTGTGATTGGCAGATCTAATTTAGTAGGGAAGCCAATGTGCCAATTGTTAACAAACTCCAATTGTACAGTCACACAGGTTCATTCAAAAACGAGGAATATTGAGTCATACACTAAGAGTGCTGATATACTTATTGCTGCCATTGGTATTCCTAAATTTGTTAATGCTGATTGGGTTAGAGAAGGTTCTATAGTTATAGATGTTGGAATAAACAGAATTACTTATGAAAGAGATGGGGAAACAAAAACTAAATTAGTTGGTGATGTTGATTTTGACGGGGTCATAGAAAAAGTTGCGTCTATTACACCAGTTCCAGGTGGAGTTGGTTTGATGACAGTAGCATGTTTGATGAATAACACACTTAAGGCTACAAAATTTCAGATGGAATTGTGATCAACTATTTTTCTTATTTCTTTTCGCAAGTAATCTAAGTCTTAATGCGTTTATTTTTATGAACCCACCGGCATCTGATTGATCGTAATCTGTATCACTATCCTCAAAGCTAACGAGATCAGTATCATAGAGCGAATGGATACTGCTCCTGTTTGATATAAGTATGTTACCTTTATATAATTTAAGAGTAATCTCTCCAGTTACGTATTTCTGGGATTCATCAATTGCTTTTTGGAGCATCTCTCTTTCTGGTGAGAACCATAAACCATTATATATTAATGTTGCATATTTTGGCATTAACTCATCTTTTAAATGCATTGTACCTGAGTCCAAAGTTAATTCTTCTATGGCTCTATGCGCCTTCAATAATAATGTTCCGCCGGGTGTTTCATAGATACCTCTGCTTTTCATACCAACAAATCTATTTTCAATTAAGTCTAATCGGCCAATTCCATTGTTTTTTCCTAATTCATTTAATTTTTCAAAAAGAGTAGCTGGAGATAGTTTTACACCGTCAATTGAAATTGGATCTCCACATTCAAAACCTATTGTTACTGTAGTTGGTGTATTGTTTGCATCATCAATTGATAATGTTCTTTGAAAGATATATTCTGGGGGTTCATTTTCTGGATTTTCAATTAATTTACCTTCAGACGAAGTGTGCAGAAGGTTAGCATCAACTGAAAAAGGAGCCTCACCTTTTTTATCTTTAGGAATTGGGATTTGATTTTGTTCAGCAAATTCAATTAACTTAGATCTTGATGTTAGTTCCCAGTCTCTCCATGGAGCAATGACTTTTATTGATGGGTTAAGAGAATAATAACCAAGTTCAAATCTAACCTGGTCATTACCTTTTCCTGTGGCTCCATGACATACAGCATCAGCACCAGTTTCTTCTGCAATTTCTATTTGTCTTTTTGCAATTAATGGTCTTGCAATAGCTGTTCCAAGTAGATACTGACCTTCATAAAGCGTATTTGCTCTAAACATTGGGAAAATATAATTTTTAACAAAATCTTCTCTAAGATCTTCGATGTATATTTGTTTAACACCAAACATTTCTGCTTTCTTTCGAGCAGGTTCAATTTCCTCCCCCTGACCCAAGTCTGCAGTAAATGTTACTACCTCGCAATTATATTGATTTTGTAGCCATTTTAGAATTATTGACGTATCTAGACCGCCGGAATATGCTAGCACTACTTTTTTTATATTATCTGTCATAACTGTAGATATAAAATATTAATTAATTAAAGTATATTACTTTTTATCTCGTAACCTTAATGTTTCAGACTTCAATTGACCACAAGCTGCCAAAATATCCTGTCCTCTTGGTTTTCTTATTGGAGCTGAGAATCCAGCATTATTTAATACATCTGAAAACTTCTTTATTTGTTCCATATCTGAGCAAATATAGTTAGAACCTGGCCACGGGTTAAATGGAATAAGATTAATTTTTGCTGGTATATTTCTGAGTAATTTTATTAGTGCCTTTGCGTCAGTCAAACTATCATTAACATCCTTTAACATTACATATTCAAAAGTGATTTTACTTGAGTTTTTTATTCTGGGATAATTTTCGCAAGCATTAATCAACTCTCTAATTGGGTATTTCTTGTTTATTGGAACCAGGATATCTCTTACTTCGTCAGTTGCAGCGTGTAAAGATACTGCAAGTGATACACCAATTTCACTACCCACCCTTTCAATAAATGGAACTATACCTGATGTGGAGAGGGTAACTCTCCTCTTTGACAAGGCTAAACCGTCACAATCTGTAATTATCAACAATGCTTTCTTTACATTATCAAAATTATAAAGTGGCTCACCCATTCCCATCAGTACAACATTTGTTATCTTTCTTATGTTATTTGGGTTATTTCGATGCCAGTCATCTAATCTATCTTTCGCAATTAATAATTGAGAAACAATCTCATCAGCTGTAAGATTTCTGACAAGTTTTTGTGTTCCTGTATGACAAAAAGAACAATTCAGCGTACACCCAATTTGGCTAGATATACATAGGGTTCCTCTGCTTTCCTCGGGAATAAACACAGTTTCAATTTGATTATTGGTAGAGTTATTTTTGGACTCAAGATCTATTAGCCATTTTATTGTACCATCACTCGATTTCTGCTCCAGAGCTATAGAGTCCCTCATGAAGGTATATTTTTTAGATAGCTCACTTAAGAGCTCTTTGGGCATATTTTTTATTTCAGAAAATTCTTTTACACCCCCAAGAAATGTCCAATTCCACAGTTGTTTTGTCCGCATGGAATTATGTTTGGTTGGGATGTCATAATTTTTGAGATCTTCGAGAAGTTCCGATTGTAATTTACCATATACTGTCTGTAAATTACTTCTATCACCGTCTTTTGACAGTAATTTTTCATGAACTGTAATCATCATTAAATCTTATAATGGTTTGGCTATGGAATTCAAGGACATATTGAGTCTAATTCTTGAAGACTTCTAATTACCCCTTTTAGCGAGTAGTGATCAGTTGTATTTGTTCCAAATTCTGATGTACCTTTAATAATCATTTGGTACCCTTTTTTCATTGCTTCAACAATCTTTTGTTCTTCATCTTCAGTAACTAACCAAGCTCTCTCTCTTTTTTCATCTGTGGCCAATCTGAATGTACTATTTAGTATTTTAATAGATACAGAAGACTCTTCCTTTAATTTATATCCGATATATAAGCTAGGCTGATTATAATTTTTTCCATTGATTTTAATCTTTGATATAAAAAAATTTGGGTTCCAATTTTTGTCAGTTGGATCTTGTTTAATAGGAGTACTCGCAATGTAGCATAGATTTTCACCATTAATTTCATGCGTGAACACTCGCCAATCACCGAATCTACTTTTCAGTTGCGGTTCTACACCTGCAGCATGTAAGTTTGTTACGAATAAAAAAGATAAAAGAATAATACTGTAGTATATTAAATTTTTTCTAGATAGGAGCATAAATAATTAATTCCATAAACATTATTAGAATAAAAATAAATTATTTATTTTTAGTAAACAAATATAAATATTGAGTGTTTCTATTTTGTTTTTTTCCCAATAGTTTTTAATCTATCGTACATGACGATAGCACCAGCTATCGCTACATTAAGAGAAAATTTTGTTGGTATTTTTATTATAAAATCGCATTTTTCTATTGTTTCGGGTGATAGAGAGCCTTTTTCTGGACCCAAAATATACATAGCTTGTATTGGGTGGACAAAATTTGGCAAATCATCAGCATCATCAGTAATTTCAACACCAACTAATTTACATCCTCTTGGTATCATCATATCCTCAATCTTTTTCCATTCGTAGTAGGGCAAATGTAAACCAGATTTTGAAGTATCAGATTTGTTTAGTTTTGTAATATTTTCTTTTACTCTTTGATGTGGATTTACCGTGAAAACAGAGTTAGCTCCAAATGCATGAGCGGATCTAATCAAATTTCCAAGATTCATTGGTTTGGAAATGTTCTGGACTCCAATTGAAAAATATCCACGTGCAATGTTTTTTACGTCTGTCATTTTTTATGTGATGTAATTTTATCTTCAATTAAATCAATTTGATTTGCGAGATTGATATCTTTTTCTGTAATCATTCCTTTATCATGTGTTGTTAACTCAATATGAACCACGTTATAACTGTTTGACCAATCGGGATGATGGTCTATATTTTCTGCTTCTATAGCTACTTTATTCATGAATAACCAAGCAGTTTTAAAATCTATAAACCTGAAGTCTTTTACTAATTTTGTTTTTTCTGGATTTGTAGGCCAAGGTGGTGGTTTAACAGTCATTATTTACCTCAATTGCTTTTTCAATTTGATTAGGAACATTCTCAAAACTCCTTGTTTGATTATATCATAATCATATAATGTACTTGATTTCCAGCTCTACAATCACTTATATATATAGTATAGGAAATTTTATGGAGACAAAAATGGAACCAAACACTTATAGTAAATCCTCATACGCTGCTGCCGAAATTGATCAAGGCTTACGAACATACATGTTACGAGTATACAATTATATGGCTATTGGTCTTTTGATTACTGCTGTGGTAGCTTATTTTGCAGCTGTATCTGGTGTTTACATCGCATTAGCACAAACCCCGCTAATTTGGGTAATAATGCTTGCGCCTCTTGGGATGGTCTTCTATCTCAGTGCAAGAATTACAAGGATGTCCTTTAGCGCGGCCCAAACATCTTTTTGGGTTTTCTCAGGTTTAATGGGATTGTCATTATCATATATTTTTCTTGCGTACACAGGAAACAGTATTTCTCGCGTATTTTTAATAACCTCAGGCGCTTTCGGAGCTCTGAGTATTTATGGTTATACCACTAAAAAAGATTTATCAGCTTGGGGAGCTTTCCTATTTATGGGTCTGATCGGCATTATTCTAGCTTCTATCGTAAATATATTTATCGGTTCAAGTGGAATGCAATTTGGTATATCTGTTTTAGGTGTTCTAATTTTTGCTGGATTTACAGCATACGATACACAGCAAATAAAAGAAATTTATTATCAAGGTGATAGTTCTGATATATCAGGTCGAAAAGCAATTATGGGTGCATTAAGATTGTATCTTGATTTCATCAACCTATTTATATTATTGATTCAACTATTTGGACAAAGAAGATAGTAATTTAAATTATTTTATATTTACTCTTATCTTTTTCTAAGATTTTTAAAACAAGGGGAAGTTCGCTTCCCCTTTTTAATATCCTACCATCTGTACTTTTGATTTGATACATTCCTTGTGAGTTTTTTAGTTTTGGTATTTTATAAATACTAAATTGCGGTAATTCATTTGTTTTCTTATAAACGGAAAAAATTGCCTGATCATTTAAAGTATCAATTGTATAATCCTTCCATTCTCCTGATACGACTTTCCGCCCATATATAATGAGAATTGAATTAAGTTCTTCACGTGAGAATGCTGTAATTTTATTTTGTATATTTTTTTTTGGAGAATTTGAGTGATTATCCCAATCATTCTTTGTGTTTAAAGGTGCATATTTTTTTATATTTAAAATATTTGTCATCGAACCAATTTATATTCCTATTTTGAGTTTAGCATACATAAAAAAAATCACTAATAGAAAGATAATCTGTTGGAAAATAAATTATCGTTACCTATATAAATAGAAACATTACTTATTTAAAAATAGGGAATTTTTGAGGGAAAAAATGGCAAAACAACCAATAAAAAAAGAATTTACAGCTGAGGTAAGTAGATTACTTCAAATTCTCACTCATTCTATATATTCAAATAAAGAAATATTTCTTCGAGAACTAATATCAAATGCATCTGATGCTTGCGATAAATTAAGATACCTAGCAGCAAAACAGTCCGACCTCAAAACTGAAGAGTTAAAAATAAATATCAAAATTGATGAAAAAGCTAAATCCATTATCATCTCTGATAATGGGATTGGGATGACATCTGAAGAGTTAGAGGAAAATCTTGGGACCATCGCAAAATCAGGAACAAAATCTTTTATTGAAAGTTTATCTGAAGAAAAAAGTAGTACCATGCAAATTGGTCAATTTGGTATTGGTTTTTATTCTGCTTTCATTGTATCCAACAATGTAAAAGTGATTTCTAGAAAGTATGACTCTGAAGAGGTTAATTTATGGACATCCGATGGAACAGGATCCTATTCAATCGAAAAGTACAGTAACGAGCATCCCGTTGGGACAAGTATTATGATTGAAATAAATGAGGAGTCAAAAGATTTTCTAGAATATGCCAATTTGAAAAGCATTGTAACAAAATACTCAGATAATATTAACTTCCCAATTTTTATTGCTGGACCTGATAGTAGCCCAGATGAACAAATTAATTCAGCAAGCGCAATCTGGATGAAGGCAAAGAATGATGTCACAGAGGAGCAATATAATGAACATTACAATCTCATAAGTCATAATTTTGACAAGCCATTATCAACAATACATTACAAAGCTGAGGGCAGATATGAGTATAATGTTCTATTATATATACCTTCAGCCAGACCGTTTGACTTATTTGATCAACAAAGAAAAGCTAAGTTAAAGCTCTATGTAAAAAGAGTGTTAATTAGTGAAGATACCGAGGTTATTCCAGCATATCTTAGATTTGTAACCGGGGTAATTGATTGTGCAGATATCCCTCTTACAGTGAGTCGAGAAGTGCTTCAAGAAAACCACATACTTTTATCTATAAAAAATGCTGTCAAAAACAGAATTATTTCTACGCTTACAAAAATAGCTAAGGATGAAAATGAAACTTATGAGAACTTATGGAAAACATTCGGTGCTGTCATAAAAGAAGGTATTTATGAAGATTTTGAAAAAAAGAGCGATCTATTAAAATTATTTAGATTTAATTCTACAAAATCTGATAAAGAATTAAGGTCACTTGATCAATATATCAAAGATCTTAAAGAAGGTCAGAAATCTATTTATTATATGACTGCGGATGATTTTGAATCCGCGTGTGCTAACCCAATATTGGAAGGCTTTAAGGCAAGAGATATTGAAGTAATAATTCTCACTGATCCAGTGGATAGTTTTTGGACTACAGCGCAAAATTTATATGAAAATTATGAATTAAAGCATGTGGCGCATGCAAAAGATGAAATAGCTGATATAGAAATCATCGATAAATCTCATAAAAAAAATAAAAAAAAGGATAATAACTCCAATTTATCCGATCTACTTCCATTAATTACAAAGATTCTGGTAGATAGCGTAAGTGAAGTAAGGAGTAATGTAAGTCTAGTGGAGAGTCCAGCTTGTATTGCAATTGCAGATAATGGCTATGATAAGACAATGCAAAAGATACTAAATGAGCGGCAAGGATTTCAATTAAGTAAACCAGTACTAGAAATTAATCCAAATCACCCAATCTTCGAGTTAATTCAGAAGAAAGTTAAAAGCAATAAATCCAAAGAAGTAGAAACTCTGGTAAGGGTACTATTGGATTATGCTTTAATTATGGATGGTGAGAAACCCCATAATATAAAAACATTCGGGAAAGACATACTTGAGTTATTGAATAATGTAAATTAAAGATTTAATCACTCATAACTTAAAATGCCATTTTAATAATGAATTGATAGAGAGTCTCTAATATCTCCTGATTTTGGGGGAACAAACTTGGTTAAATCAATTCCATCAACTGCTGATTTGTATTCAGCTAGTGTTGGAGTTCTTCCCAAGATTGCCGATAATACAACAACCGGAGTAGAAGCTAATAGTGATTCACCCTTTTTGGCATTTGAGTCTTCTACAACACGACCTTTGAATAACCTTGTTGATGTTGCAAGGACAGTATCACCTTTCGCAGCTTTTTCTTGGTTACCCATACACAAATTACAACCTGGCCTCTCAAGATAAAGGATGTTGTCGTATTCTGTACGAGCTTTATTTTTTGGATTTGTATCATCAAATTCAAAACCTGAGTATTTTTGTAGAATCTCCCAATCACCTTCTTCAGTTAGCTCATCTATAATATTGTATGTAGGCGCGGTCACAACAAGCGGTGCTTTAAATTTAACCCCACCCTCAGCTTTTTCAAGATTCTTCAGCATTTTTGCTACAATTTTAAGATCTCCCTTATGAACCATACAAGATCCAACAAATCCAAGGTCTACCTTCTTTTCAGCTTCATAATAAGAAATCGGTCTGATTGTGTCATGAGTATATCTTTTTGATATATCTATATTCTCAACATCTGGGTCGGCAATCATTGGTTCAACTATCTTATCAAGATCAACAACAA
>Ga0213864_10000762_pt1 | contig 14751 bp, 8 predicted proteins | sample PICome_5_FD_160078 | JGI IMG/M metagenome (GOLD analysis project Ga0213864, IMG submission 160078) | Coastal seawater microbial communities near Pivers Island, North Carolina, United States - PICO247 | ecosystem: Environmental > Aquatic > Marine > Coastal | place: USA: North Carolina | collected... | reverse complement strand
TCCTGACTCATTAGATTTAAAAGCTGATATTGAAAATTTAAAAGACAAGGTCAATTGTGGATCAAATGATATAATAACTCAATATTTCTTTGATAATAATCTCTTTTATACTTTCAGGGAGTTAATGAAAAAAAATAATATTAGAGCAAATCTAATTCCAGGAATAATTCCAGTTACTAATTACCAAAAAATTCGAGAATTTTCAATTAAGTGTGGGGCAAGTGTACCAAAAAAATTTGAAGGGATTTTTGGTGATCATTTTAATAATTTAAATTATGAAGAGCAGTTAGAGATCATTATATCAATTATTGCTGATCAGGCTGTAGATCTCATTAAAAATGGTATAAATAATCTTCATATCTACAGCTTAAATCAGATATCTTTGATGGATCAAATTATTAGTAAAATAAACATTGGTAGTGTGAAATAAATGAATGAATTAGAAAGAACAGCAAAAGAACGAATTCTCATTATTGATGGTGCAATGGGGACTGAAATTCAAAAATTTGAGCTTTCCGAAGATGATTTTCGAGGAAAAGACCTTTTGGACTCTAAATTCGATCAAAAAGGGAATAATGATATATTATCTATTACCCAACCTGACCTGATAAGGGATATACACAAATCATATTGTGATGCTGGTGCTGATATAATTGAAACAAATACATTTTCATCAAACTCCATTTCTCAAGCTGATTATGGTAATGAAAAGCTTGTTTATGAGATGAATAGAAAATCTGCAATGATTGCTAAAAATGTCTCAAAAGAATACTTTGAAAAAAATGGTAAACAGATTTTTGTTGCTGGAGCACTTGGTCCAACAAATAAAACCGCATCCATGTCTCCAGATGTACAAAATCCATCATTTCGAGCAGTTACTTTTGATGATCTTGTAACTTCATATGCTGAAGCTGCAGAGGGATTGTTAGTTGGTGGTGCTGATATAATCTTGATTGAAACAATATTTGATACACTCAATGCTAAGGCAGCAATTTATGCAGTTCAAAAAACTTATCAAAAATTAAAAACTCACAAACCACTGATGCTCTCTGGAACCATAACAGATCTATCAGGAAGGACATTATCTGGTCAAACAGTTGAAGCATTTTGGAATTCAATTAAATATGCTAAGCCATTTTCAGTTGGTTTAAATTGTGCATTAGGTGCCTCACAAATGAGATCACATTTACTAGAATTATCAAATCTTTCGGATACCCTAATTTCAGCCTATCCTAATGCGGGATTACCGAATGAGTTAGGTCAATACGATGAAATGCCGCATGAGACAGCGCACATCATAGAAGAGTTTGCTAAAGATGGCATGCTGAACATAGTTGGTGGTTGCTGTGGTACTTCGCCTGAGCACATTGAACACATCGCAGATGTTACAAGGGGAATAAAACCAAGAATCCCTTCTCAACAAAAGCCAATACTCAGGGTGTCAGGGCTTGAGGCATTCAATAAGGAAAGTAATATTAATTTTATTAATATTGGGGAAAGAACAAATGTAACAGGTTCAGCAAAATTCAAAAGATTAATACAAGAAAATAATTTTGATGAAGCAATAAAAGTCGCAAAAGAGCAGATTGATAATGGTGCCCAATTAATAGATATTAATATGGATGAAGGATTATTAGACTCTGAAAAAGTCATGGTAGAATTCCTGAATTTATTAGCCTCAGAACCTGATGTAGCAAAAGTTCCAATTGTAATTGACTCATCTAAATGGAGTGTCATTGAAGCGGGTTTAAAATGTATCCAGGGCAAATCAATTGTTAATTCAATCAGTCTGAAAGAAGGCCAAGATGAATTCATTGATATAGCAACAAAAATAAAACTTTATGGTGCTGCTGTTGTTGTAATGGCTTTTGATGAAAACGGTCAAGCTGAGACAACTGAGCAAAAATTTGATATTCTAAAGAGAGCTTATGATATTCTTATAAATGTTGTAGGATTTGAACCACAAGATATAATTTTTGATCCAAATATATTTGCTGTTGCTACTGGCATAGAAGAACATAATGCATACGGGCAATCATTTATAGATGCTTGTAAGTTATTAAAGAAAAATATGCCTTTGTCGAGTATATCAGGAGGTGTTTCGAATTTATCCTTTTCTTTTAGGGGCAATAATGTCGTAAGAGAAGCAATGCACTCAGTTTTTCTATATCATGCAATTCGTGCTGGTATGGATATGGGCATTGTGAATGCAGGGCAACTTGCTATATATGATGATATTGATCCTGAGCTCAGAGATTTATGTGAGAACGTGATTTTAAACAAATCTGCCTCTGCCACTGAAGAGCTTCTTCAAAAATCAATTGAATTTCAAAATGAAACAACAGAAAAACAATCTAAGAAGATTGAATGGAGAAATACAAATATAGAGGACAGGTTATCTTATTCTCTAATAAATGGAATTAATGACTACATTGAAGAAGACGTCGAAGCAGCAAGACTTCAAATTGGAGAACCACTGGCTGTGATTGAAGGCCCTTTGATGAAGGGTATGAATGTTGTTGGTGATCTCTTTGGTGAGGGAAAGATGTTTTTACCGCAAGTTGTAAAAAGTGCGAGAGTTATGAAACAAGCTGTTTCTTATTTATTACCTTACATGGAAGAAGATAGTGAAATTGCATCAAAAAAGACTGCCAAAATAGTATTGGCAACTGTTAAGGGTGATGTACACGATATCGGTAAAAATATTGTTGGTATCGTTTTACAATGTAATAACTTTGAAGTTCTTGACTTAGGGGTAATGGTCCCGGCTGAAAAAATTATCAAAACTGCAATTGATGAAAAAGCGGATGCAATTGGCTTATCAGGATTAATCACACCAAGTTTAGATGAAATGTGTCATGTGGCTAGTGAAATTAAAAAACACAATCTAGATATTCCAATACTTATTGGAGGCGCTACAACAAGTAAGGCACACACAGCTCTAAAAATTTCACCTAGTTATGACAATAAAAGTACTATTCATGTTTTAGACGCAAGTAAAGCAGCATCAATCCTGTCTGATTTATCATCTAAAGATAGAAAAAAAATATTATTAAATAAATTAAATAACGAGTATGAAGAAATTAGAAAGCAATACTCATCTAATAATAAACAAAGAGGTCTTGATAAACTTACTGATGCCCGTACTAATAAATTAAAAATAGATTGGGAAAAAATAAGTGTGAAAAAGCCATCATATCTTGGTGTTAGAGAGTATATAGGAACAAATCTAGTTGAGTTACGTAACTACATAGATTGGACTCCTTTTTTTCAAACTTGGGAGATAAGAGGAGTCTATCCTCGAATATTTGAAGATCCAAACATTGGTCCAACTGCAAAAAATCTTTTTGATGATGCAAATATATTGATTGGAGAAATTATTAAAAAGAAGCTTATTCAATCAAAAGCTGTAATCGGATTTTGGCCAGCTAAATCCCTCAATGAAGATATATTTGTTTTCGATCCAAAAACTGATAAAAAAATTGATACATTGCACTCAATACGGCAACAGATTGCAAGAAGAAATGAGAGAGCAAATCTTTGTTTGGCTGATTTCATCGCACCACAAGAGTCAAAATGCGATGATTATATTGGTTTGTTTGCAGTATCGATTGATTTTAATGAAGAAGAAGTAAACAAAAACCTTAATTTATTAGATGATGATTATAAATCGATCTTATTTAAATCCGTATGCGATAGGTTTGCTGAAGCCTCCGCGGAGTTTTTTCATGAAAAAGTTAGAAAGCAATTGTGGGGATATGATCCAAACGAAGATTTGAGCTACGATGATCTTATAAATGAGAAATATAGAGGAATAAGACCTGCTCCAGGATATCCAGCTCAACCAGATCACTCAGAAAAGATTACTATTCTTCGTTTATTGGACGCCGAAAATAGAATAAATATGAAATTAACGGAGTCATGCGCAATCATTCCGGCATCATCAGTTTGTGGAATATATTTCAGTAATCCTGAGTCACGATATTTTGGGGTTGGCAAAATTACAAATGATCAAGCGTTAGATTATGCGCATAGGAAGAATTGGACAGAGGATGAATTAAATCATTGGTTAAAAATAATAAGTCCTGATTAATTTAACTTTCCAAAACCACCACCTGATGGTGTCTGAATTACTAGTATATCATCCCTGTGAAGATCTATTTGACAATTGCTTCCTAAATCTTCACTTTTATTATTTCTAATTAACGTATTTTCCCCTTTTTTGCCATCATCACCTCCCTCCAATCCAAATGGTGGGTAAATCCGATTATTTGACAATATTGAACAACTCATCTGTTGTTCAATTCTGAATATTTTTTTTATTCCATCACCTCCAATATACTTCCCAGTTCCTCCAGTATTTTTATTAATAGATAATTCTATAATACTGATAGGATAGGATTCTTCAAAAATTTCAGGATCTGTTAATCTTGAATTGGTCATATTTGTCTGAACAGCATCCTGTCCATCGTGATCACGATGTGCACCTTGCCCACCACAAATTGTCTCATAATATTGAAATTCACTATTACCCAATATTAAGTTATTCATAGTTGATTGGCATGATGCTTTATTCCCAATAGCTGCAAATATACAATTTGCGAGTGCTTGACTGATTTCAACATTACCAGCTGATACAGCAGCATTACTTGATGGGTTTAAGAAAGAGTCATCATCTAAGATAATTTCTACTGATTGAAGCAAGCCAGAGTTGAGAGGGATATTATCATTGATAAGGCACCTAATTACAAACATTATGACAGCCTTTGTAATTGGGATAGGGGCGTTATAATTATTATTATTTTCAGCATTTGAACCTCTAAAATCAAATATGATTTTATTTTTTACTTCATCTATTTTAATTTTTAGCTGAATGATAAAATTATCAAGATTTAAGATATATTCTGATGGTTTAAGTTTCTTAATTACCTCTAACGATGAAAGGTGAGCATTTCTTCTAATTTCTATCATTTGTTCATTAACGGCAAGTTCACCATACTTATCTATCAATTTAAATATCTCAATCTCACCAACCTTATTTGCAGCAATTTGTGCAGTAAGATCTTGAATATTCATCTGAGGATTTCTTGCTGGGTATTTGCTATTATTTAGTGCGTCAATAACCTTTGATGGGTGATTAATATCACTAATTTTAATTTTGAGGTTATCAAAAATGATACCTTCATCTTCCAATGTTTTTGCTTCAATGGACATTGATCCGGGGAATATGCCGCCAACATCGGGATGATGACCTCTTGTAGCTAAAAAATAAATAATTTCTCCATTTTCTTTTGAAAATATTGGAGAGACTACAGTAATATCAGGGAGATGTGTTCCACCCGATCTGGGTGAATTGCTTATAAATATATCATTTTTTTTGATATTGCTTGTTGTTCTAATTAAATATTTTACGCAATCATCCATCGATCCCAAATGAACTGGAATATGAGGAGCATTTGCCACAAGTTCTCCATGCTTATCAAATAATGCACATGAATAATCAAGGCGTTCTTTAATGTTAACTGATGAAGCGGTTCTTCTGAGTGTTTCACCCATTGTTTCCGCCACCGACATGAATAGGTTATTGAAAATTTCAAGTATTTCAGGTGATTTTGTATTAACTTTTTGTTTTTTCGTATGTTGGTCTTTTTCTAGGATAATATTATCAACATCATCTTTCCTAGCAACCCACCCGTCATTGATAATAATAGTTGAATTTTTATTGATAAGAATTTTGGGTCCGCAGAGGTTCTGATCATTTGGCATTGAATCCAAATGGATAATTTCTGCATTCACCCATTTACCTTTAACGAAAAAGCTTGTTAAATCACGAGAATTAGAGTTCTTTTTCTTACTTTTTAAGAAATTAGTTGGTGCTATTTTAGTTGAAGTTTCAACTTGCACTAGATCTATTATTACTGATGTATTAGGAATAAAACCATACATTCTCTTATAGGCCTTCTCGAACCTATTTTTTATATGTTTAATAACAAATTTATCATCATCTATCCGTAAACTTACTGTTTGATCGGTCCCTAAATATTTGAGGTAGATGATTGGCTTATGGGAGATTTTTTGGGTTGAAAAATTCTTACTGTTTTCAATTTTCAAGTTTGAAATTATAGATTTAATTTTGGATATATTTTGATCGGTAAATTCGCATAATGTTGTTTTTTGATTGATGTATTTTTCATTTGAATTTGCTATACCATATGCGGATAAATAGCTTGATAATGGGTTGATTAATATTTTTTTGATATTTAGGTTCTCTGCTATCAAGCAGGCGTGTTGCCCACCGGCTCCACCATAGCTAACAAGGGTATAATCTTCCAAATTAACACCTTTTTTTGTTGAAACATTTTTTATTGCTCTGCACATCATTTCTACGGCAATGTTAATGTAACCTTCCGCTATTTCTTCAATGCTTTTCTCTTTATCTATAAGATCTCTAATATTACTGAATGCACTTATGACTAAAGATTTGTCTAATGGAGATGAATTATTTTTACCAAAAATCTTAGGAAAATGATCTTCAAGTATTTTTCCTAGGATGAGGTTTGCATCAGTAATTGTCAGTGGTCCACCTTTTCCATATGCCATTGGTCCAGGATAAGATCCTGCAGATTTTGGTCCTACTGTCATTCTTGAGTTTTTATATTCAAGTATGGACCCGCCTCCAGAAGCAATTGTATCAATGTCTATCATTGGCACCTGAATATTTATTTGGTTTATATATTTATCATTGTTATATTCTATTTCATGATTGAAATGTGATATGTCAGTTGACGTTCCGCCCATATCAAATGTTATTATATTATCTATTTTTGAAGCTTTTGCAGAGGAAACAGCCCCAACCATACCTCCTGCAGGTCCGGATAATAAAGCGTTTATCCCTCTAAAATTATTGTTATCTGAGAGCCCACCATTGGATTGCATAAATCTGAGATTTATTTTATTTTTTTCTGTCTGAAACTCTTGTTTAATTACATTTATATCACTTTGAATAATTGGGTCGACATATGCATTTATTAAACCTGTGTTGGTTCGTTTTATGTACTTTATAGTCTCAGAAATTTCGTGACCCAGTGTTATATTTTTATGTCCTAGATCATGTAGTAAATTTTTTAATTTAGTTTCATATTCAGGATACTTCCATCCATGAATGAGACTTACACAAATTGAAGTATATTCATTCGATTTGATAGATCTAAGTTGTGAATGAATTTTATCCCAATTTAATCTTTCTAGAGGTTTGCCATTGCGAAGTAACCTGATATCTACTTCAATTACTTTTGAATAGAGAGGGAGTGTTTTTCTGATATGTAAATCAAATAAATCATCTCTATTTTGATAACCTATTTGCAAAGAATCCATGAATCCTCTTGAGACCATTAGTAATGTTTTTTCTCCAGTTCTTTCTAAGAGTGAATTAGTTGCTGAAGTCGTTCCGATGCATATACTGTCGATATTTTCAATCGTAGAGTCATATTTGTTAAGTATATTTTTTATCCCATATGTGATGGAATTATTATATTCTTCGGATCTTGATAATATTTTTTCTAGATGAAGATTTTTTTCAGGTGAAAGAGCAATTATATCTGTAAATGTGCCACCTTTATCAATCCAAAAGTTCCAATTATTTTTTTTCATAGTAAACTTTTCTTATACAAATGATTTGTGATTAAAATTAAATTCAATATTACATAATTTTTACATGATAAAGGATAACTATAAATCTCCAAACTATAACAATCGAATAGATGGATCAAAAATTGATTACATAATTATTCATTATACTGGTGTTAAAGCCCCAAGCCAAAACATAATTAAATGGTTCTTGAGTCCGGCATCAAAAGTTAGTTGTCATTACTTTATAAATACTAATGGAACCATTTACTCGCTTGTGAATGACTCACTAAGGGCATGGCATGCCGGTAAGTCATATTGGAATGGTTGCAGGGATATTAACTCTCAATCCATAGGTATTGAATTGCATAATTCAGGTTTAGAAGATTTTTCTGGGAAACAAATAAATTCTTTACTCAAATTATTGGAACTGCTCATATCCAAACATTCAATAGATAGTCATAATGTTCTTGGACATTCAGATGTGTCTGTAGGAAGAAAAATTGACCCAGGGATAAGATTTCCCTGGCAACTTTTGAATAAATCGGGAATAGGAATTTATTCGAAAATGGAGCCTTTCGAAATCAATAATACAAATTTAGAGCTGGTTGATCAGGCTAAACCCACAATAATAAGCTTTCAGAAAAAATTGATTGAAATTGGTTTTGAATTATCAATTACGGGGTTAATTGATGAACAGACAAAAATGGTTGTTACAGCTTTTCAAAGGCATTGGCGACCAGAATTAGTTGATGGCATACTTGATCAGAATACCAGAAGTATCATTGGTGAAATTCATAGAAAAATAACAGCCGCACGATGTTTAAAATTGGAGAACTAGACACTTTTAAGAGTTTCCTGTAATAATCAACAAGCTAGATGGCTGGATGATCGCTATTGTATAGAGGAAAGTCCGGGCTCCACAGAGGATCAGTGCCGAGTAACTCTCGGCGGAGGCAACTCTAGGGAAAGTGCAACAGAAAATATACCGCCATAATTATGGTAAGGGTGAAATGGTGTGGTAAGAGCGCACCGCGTTAGTGGTAACATTAATGGCATTGTAAACCCCACTGGGAGCAAGACCAAATAGAGGTAGTTTGTTTGTCCTTTGAAATACTACCTGGGTAGGTCGCTAGATTTATAGGGTAACCTATGAACAAGATGAATGATCATCATTTTACAGAACCCGGCTTATAAGCCATCTAGCGTGTTCAATTGGTTAATAATGTGTTAAAAAACCATTGACAACCATGTTATACCATGATATCCCATAATTACCCATATTATGGAATTATTATGCAATTATTTTTATCAAAATTTCGAAACAAGGTAGACAACAAAGGAAGAGTGTCAATACCTGCCCAATTTAGAAATGCATTATTGAAAGATAATTCTCAAAAAATATTTTGTTATCCATCTTTGGATGCTGAAGCCATTGATGCTGGTGGAGAAAATTTAGCAAGTAATATATATGAACTAATGGATAATTTAGATCCTTATTCTGACGAACGAGATATCTTATCTACTGCGCTATTTGGATTATCTGAGGAATTGAAAATTGATAACGACGGTCGTGTAATATTATCTAAACCTCTCATCGATCATGCACATATTAATGATGAAGTTATATTTGTTGGATTGGGTGAAAAGTTTCAGATTTGGGAACCGAATAGGTTTGATGCATATTTAATTGAGGCACAAAAAAAAGTTAAAGAGCAAAGAAGCCTGTTAAGTAAAAGGAATGTTGGTAATTGATGTGATGATGAGTAGACAAAATTCTACTGGCGGACCATATCATCATATACCAGTTATGCTCAATGAGGTGCTAGAGACATTAACATTAAGAGGAGGAAATGTTTATGTTGATGGCACCTTCGGGGGTGGTGGGCATTCCAGAGCAATTCTTGAAAACTCTGATTGTACCTTGATTGCAACAGACAGAGATAAAAATTCAATCCAATATGCTGAGGATCTAAAAGACTCTCATGGTGATAGATTTAGCTTCTTTATCTCCAAATTTTCTAAGATACCGGATCTTTTAAGCGACTCATCTATAATTAGAGTAGATGGTATTCTACTTGATTTAGGTGTTTCTTCATTTCAATTAGATGATCCAAAAAGAGGTTTCTCATTTCAGTCGGATGGACCTCTTGATATGCGCATGGGTGAAAACTCTCTAAGTGCTTATGATGTAGTTAATAAATTGAAGGAAATTCACTTGGCAGAGATTATTAAAGATTTTGGAGAGGAACGTCATGCAAGATTGGTTGCAAGAAGGATTTGTGAATATAGAGAGTCAAAAAAAATTGAGACAACATTAGAACTCAGTAAAATAATTGAAAATGCAATAGGTAATTTTTATAAAAAACAACCTGGAAAATCTATCCATCCTGCCACTCGTACTTTTCAAGCTATACGAATTCTCGTGAATAATGAAATGCAGGAGATTATTAATTTACTCTCAAATCTTACAAATTATTTAAATCAAGGAGGGAGAGTTGTTGTCATCACATTCCATTCAATTGAAGATAGAATTGTAAAAAATATATTTACTCATTTAACTGAAAGTGCAATTTCTAAGTCTAGATATGAGCCATCAAGAAAATCAATATTAGATAGTCCATTTATTTATCCTACTAAGAAATTTTTGATACCTCAAGAAACTGAAATTACTCTTAATCCCAGATCAAGATCAGCCAAGCTAAGATGTATAGAGAGGACTGATAGTTTGTTTAGAGAAAATTTAGATATTTATAGTATGAATAAATATGAAGAAATTATTAGAGTACTAGTATGATTAGATATTTATATGTTTTTTTATTGTTCTCATCCATAATATTCGCCCTCCTACTATATATTGTCAGTTATGATAGTAAGAATATTTCAAATCAGATATCAGAGATTAATAGGAATATTGTTAAAGAAAAGAATGAAATTCTCACTCTTCAAGCTGAGTTGAGTTTATTATCACAACCAGATAGAATTCAGAACTTATCTAATAATTTAGGTTTAAATCTTCAACCAGTCAGAGTAAGTCAAATTAGAGATATTGAGGACATACCAATTAAACCAGCAAACAAAATAATGGATGAGTTGGTAGAGCGCTCACTAGTTGGTTTTTCTGAAAATTAAAATCAATAATTGAAAATGCTAGAAAGAAATTTTAACAAAAATCAGACACGTATCCAGGTTAGAATTAAATTTCTAGCTTTTTGTTTTATGGCAGGATTTTTAGTTCTGTCAGGAAAATTAATATATCTTGCAAACATATCCTCCTCAGTTAACGCTGAGATCCCAAAAATCAAAAATGAAACATTCGTGAGGCCAAACATTTATGATCGTGATGGTAATCTGGTGGCCTCAAATATTGATATGACTTCGGTTGCAATAAGACCATATTTATTGAGAAATAAGGAAGATATTATAGAGGATATTTTAGATGTAATTCCTAGTTTTGAGAGGGAAGATTTAGAATTTAAAATACTTAATGATAAGAAATTTGTATGGCTAAAGAGAGGTATAACACCTGTTGAGAAAGATAAGATACATAATTTGGGCATACCAGGTATACAATTCTTTGATGAGAAAAAGAGATTTTATAGTGCTGGGAACACACTAGCAAATGTCATCGGTTATGTTGATATAGATAATAATGGAAGGGTGGGAATTGAGGAATACATAGATAAACAAATTGAAAAAGGTATTTATGATGATATTTCCTTATCGCTTGATCTTGAAGTCACATTCGCAATGCGTGATGAATTACTTAAATCTATAAAAAAATATTCAGCAAAAGCCGGTTCTGCAATATTAATGAATGTTAATAATGGTGAGGTTATCGGCCTAGTATCTCTTCCTGATTATGATCCTCATTATCCCCTAGAGGCTCTAAAGCCAGAAAATGCAAATAAAGTAACTAATTCTCTTTATGAAATTGGTTCAACGTTCAAAACCTTTACAATTGCGATGGCTTTAGACAGTGGTTTAGTTGATTTGGATACAATCTATGATGCAAGAGAACCAATAAAAATTGGTGGGCACAGTATAGGTGATTATCACCCTGAAAATAGGGAGCTTTCTGTGGAAGAAATATTTATTTACTCTTCAAACATTGGCTCAGCAAAAATTGTATCTGATTTTGGAGTTGATTATCATAAATCATTTCTAAAAAAATTAGGTATTTTGGATGAAAAGATAACTGAAGTTGGGCATATACCTAAAAGCATAATACCTAGAGATTGGAAGGAAATAAACTCAATAACAATATCATATGGATATGGAGTATCAGTTACCCCACTTCACGCAGCACTAGCAGGTGCTTCTATGGTGAATGGAGGCAAATTAGTAGAACCGACATTCATTAGATCAGACATTCTGAATGAAGATAAAGGACGACAATTTTTGGATATTAGTACTAGTGAGAAGATACAAAAATTAATGTATTTGAATGTAATTCATGGATCAGCTAAGAAAGCTGCAGTTGATGGAATACTTGTAGGCGGAAAAACTGGATCTTCAGAAAAGATTGTAAATGGAAGATATGATCCAGAAGCTCGTATATCAACTTTTATGGGAGTATTCCCAATGGAAAAACCAGAATATGTTTTATTTTTGCTATTGGATGAACCGCAGCCTCTAAAAGAAACATATGGTTATGCAACTGCTGGATGGAATGCTGCTCCGACCTTTTCAAATATTGTTACAAGAATTGCCCCAATGCTTAATATTAAACCAACAAATAAAATAGATTTATATAAGTCTGATCAATTTGAGGTAGCGCTGAATTAAAATGAAAGCGGAACTTATCAATGCATATTTCTGAATCATTGGAATTTAAGAAGAATAAGTTATTTATACAAAATCATGAAATCACGCAAATAAGTAATGATAGTCGTGATGTTATTAATGGAAGTTTATTTTTTCTTATTGAAGAAGATCCAGCCTTAGGCAAAAAGTATATTGAAGAGGCAGTTAATAGAGGCGCAGCAGCAATTGTTGTTTCAAATTCGAGTAATTTTATAAGCCAATTTCATAATTCAATCATTCTAACTAGTAAATCTGTTAGGAAAGATCTCGCAAAAATATGCTCAAGATTTTATGAAAAATATCCAAAAAATATTATTGCTGTAACTGGTACCAATGGTAAAACATCTGTTGCTAAATTTACTGAACAAATTTGGAGCAAAAATGGAATACTCTCAGCCTCAATTGGAACATTAGGAAATTCAAAAATTCAGAGCGATATTGCTCTAACAACTCCAGATCCTATTTCCCTTCATAAACAATTGGCAGATTTATCTGATGCTAATTTTGATAATGTTATAATTGAAGCATCAAGTCATGGTTTAAATCAGAGTCGAATCGATGGTCTTAATTTCTCGGGAGCTGCTTTCACTAACTTTTCGAGAGACCATCTCGATTACCACAAAAATATGATCAGTTATTTTAATGCAAAGAAAAGGTTATTTACCGAGTTACTTACTGATAGTGGTACCGCAGTCATAAATAAATACATGATTCCTGATAAATATCATAATTTTATCGATGAAATAAGAAGCAAAAAAATTGTCACAATTGGGAATAAAAACTCAACAATTGTAATTGAAAAAATTTATAGACGTGAAAACCAAATGGTAAATTTAGAGTGTATTATCAATAGTAAATTAGTAAATGTAGAAACCTCTTTTATTGCTTCATTTCAAGCAATAAATTCATTAATTGCTGCATGCTTATCGACAATTAATACAAATATTTCTTTAATGGATAGCATTAAGACTATTTCCAATTTGAATAATGTTATTGGGAGGTTAGAACGCGTCGCTTCTACGGGTGATAATAATTACATATATATAGATTATGCACATACGCCTGATGCAATCAAATCAGCACTTATTGAACTCAGACAAGTTACATCAAATAGGTTGTTCCTAGTCTTTGGTGCAGGTGGAGATAGAGATATTGGGAAAAGGGTGTTGATGAGTGCAGTTGCATCTAAATATGCTGACTATATTATCATAACAGATGATAATCCAAGGAGTGAAGACCCATCAAAGATAAGAAGTGAATTAATGCAAAACTCAGAAAAATTTATTGAAATAAGCGATAGGGGAGAAGCCATATCACACGCGATTTCAAAATTATCAAATAATGATAGTCTTTTAATTTGTGGTAAGGGACATGAGGGATATATTCAGTATAAGGATAAGAGGGTTCCCTTTTCTGATCACGCTACAGTTTCTGATATCTTAAGCAAGTAGATCAATGTCACAAGATTACAACATAGATATTAATATTTCATTTTCTAGATTAGCAAAAATAATTAATGCAGAAATTAACTTTAATCACAATGGGTTAGCAAAAAGTATTTGTTTGGATAGCAGAAATATTAAAAGTGGAGATGTTTTCGTTGCCATTTTAGGTGAAGAGTCAGATGGACATCAATTTGTTGATGATGCAATAAAAAACGGAGCAATAGCCGCCATTATTTCAGATAAGAAAAAGTTTAATGATAATAAATCCCCATTTTTTCTAGTTGAAGACACATATGAATCTCTTCGTGATATCTCAGATTATTTGACTCAGCAAAATAATGCTCTTCGCATCGCAATTACAGGAAGCGTAGGCAAAACAACTACAAAAAATTATCTTCATTCCATCTTGAAAAATTATGGTAACACTGTTTCTTCTCCTCAATCATTTAATAATTATCTTGGCGTTATTTTATCGAGGTCAAAGGTAGAGAAAGATTCTGATTATGCAATTTTTGAAGTTGGTATGAATAGGCAAAATGAAATTAGTAAATTATCACATTTGATTAAACCAAATATAGCAATTATTACAAATATTGGTGAGGCACATATCGGTAATTTAGGAAATCGAGAAAATATAGCAATTGAAAAAATTAAGATAATTGATGGAATGGATAAAGAAGGTTTGGTTATCATCCCTCGTGATAGTGAATTTTATGATCTTCTTATCAATTCTGTAAAACAAAAAAAATTATCATATATAACTTTTGGAAAAAATATAAAAGCAGATATTAATATTATTAAAATTGAAAGAACTGCAAATCTATCAAAAGTACATTTAAATATTCACGGTGAGAGATATACATTTGAAACGGTA
>Ga0213864_10000759_pt1 | contig 14764 bp, 16 predicted proteins | sample PICome_5_FD_160078 | JGI IMG/M metagenome (GOLD analysis project Ga0213864, IMG submission 160078) | Coastal seawater microbial communities near Pivers Island, North Carolina, United States - PICO247 | ecosystem: Environmental > Aquatic > Marine > Coastal | place: USA: North Carolina... | reverse complement strand
TGAACGAAGATTAGCTTTCAATAATGGCGAGCTAAATGTTACCAGAGAAAACCCAGCTGCATATAAAAAACACGCAAAGGCAGCTACACTTCTGTTCACACACGGTGTGTTTGATCTCGATGAAGGCAAGGTAGTAGATGATAAAAATAAGCCTAATATGTCGTTTGATAAAGTATTTACAGCAAAATGGGGTGAAGCACCTAAAGGTGATTTCTACGACGCCTATATGCTTGTAAAAAACTACAGAGATGTCTTGCAAAAAGCTCTTTGGATGAATAAAAATAACCCTAACACTACTAAAGTAACAATAGCTCTACTAGATATGCTTGAAGATAACGAAGCAATGGCAGCCATAGATAAAAAAGTTGGAGATTATGATTGGTTTATCGCTGACGAATTGATAGATGCTGTATCTTATTTAGAAGCTAATAAAAGCGAAGAAGCTAAATCTTACCTTGTGAAATGGCAGCGAGAGGTACTAGGATACAATGCTATTGATAAATAACTCTTCTTATTTGCTTAAAATTCAGATATATTCTTTATATGAATTACAAAGAACTCAAACAACTTGTTATCAAACATAGCGAAGAATACTATGATCGCTCTGCACCTACTATTACAGATGCAGAGTGGGATCAGCTTTATGATAAGCTTGAAGCTGTAGAGCAAGCACAAGGCTGGCGTGACCACGACTCTCCAACAAGAAATGTTGGTGGTAAAGCTGGTAAAGTAACCCATCCACATAAACTATACTCACTTCGTAAAGTATATGACGAAGCAGAGATCGAACATTGGATGGATGTAAAACTCCCTAAAATCGACGGTACAAACCTAACTCTTATTTATCGTAATGGTAAATTAAAGATGGGTCTCACTCGCGGTAATGGTGAACAAGGCGAAGATGTTACCCACTTACTAGTAATGATGAAGTGCGTACCTGGTAGAGTTGATACGGAATTTGAAGAAGTAGTTGTAAACGGCGAATGTGTAACAGATAATGATGTAGAAAACTTTAGAAACTATGTGTCAGGCGCACTTGGTTTAAAAAGTGCGTTTGAATTTGCAGATAGAAATATAAAATTTATTGCCCATGACTGGTTAGGTGTTCAGATGGATTATAAACCTCGTATGAACATTCTTCATAATATGGGATTTTTTACAGTATTACAAGAAAAAGCGTGGGACTACCCAAAAGACGGAGTAGTATATCGTTGTAACTCATACGCAAAATCACAACAAGTAGGTTATACTTCTAAGTATCCAAGGTTTGCAGTAGCGCTGAAAGAGCGACTTGCCGAAATTGCACTTACAACTCTTCAAGATGTGTTGTGGGTTGTAGGTCGTACAGGTACAGTAAATCCTACAGGCATTGTTGATCCAGTTGTGTTGGACGATGCTACTATCTCACGTGTTACTCTTCATAATATTGGTATTATTGAAGAATTCGACTTGGGACTAGGTGATGTTATACAGATTGAGCGCGCTGGAGGTGTTATACCTAAATTTGTAGGTGTTGTTCAACACGCGGAGCATAGAATTAAGATTGACAAATTTCACGCGGAACAGACCATTGGTATGAAAACAAAGAGAGATGGTCCTAGACTGCTGGTTGCAGATAAGAATAATATAAATACATCAAAAGTTTTGGAACACTTTATCAAAACTATTGATATTAAAGGATTAGGTCCAGCTTCTATTAAGAAGATGGGACTAACTCACCCAGTAGATCTTTATGAGAATCAAAACTGGGCAAAACTTGGCGCTAATGGTGCTAAGGTAGAAGCCGAGATTGTAAGATCAACGACTAAACCTTATGATATAGTTCTTGCTTCCCTTGGTATACCTGGAGTTGGAAAGTCTGCTGCAAAGCTAATTATCAGCAAGATTCCTGCTTTTGGAAAACTAAGAGATATAGAAACCACTGAAATAAAAGGTATCGGTCCTTCAACTGTAGAGTCCGTGCTTTCTTGGCTTGATGAGAATGAGAGCTGGGTTTATAAACTACCTCTTCAACTAGAACAAAATGTCACGGTTGAAGAATTAGTAGGAACTCCAGCTCGAAAAGTGTGTATTACAGGGAAACTAGATATGACACGCGGAGAATTAGCAGATCGTTTAGAGAAACAAGGATTTAAAGTAACCTCAACAGTTACTAAAGATTGTTATGCCTTAATTACCGGCGGTGATACAACATCCTCTAAGTATAAACGAGCTGTCACTCTTGGTGTAACGATAGTTGATTATTGGAGTAATCAAAAAGATATACTACAAGGTAATATTTAGTGCCTGAAGTTATAATTCTTAGTGATTTACAGTACTCACCTATTAAACCAACAGGCACTAGGCCTGCTGGTGCCCACGTGCTTAACAGTATTCTTAATAAAAACAATATAGATAGTATTGTTATTGATTATTTTACCCATTTAGATAATTTTTGGGATATTTTAACTAATATAAAAACTAGTGCCACGAAGATTGTGTGTATTTCTACTACATTTCTATCTGCACCAAAAATAAAACTTGGTGTTGATGAAAGAAAGTCAGGAGGTACTCACAATATGACTGATTATAAAAAAACAGCAGAAGAAGGGTGGCAAGAAATATACGATAGATCTATTTATCTATGGCTTGAAAACGAAGAAAATGCTAGATTATTCTTTTCAAAAATTAAAGAAATAATCCCGGATGTAACTATAATCGGAGGAGGGCCTAGAGGATTCAGACTTTATCAACTTTTGTCTGATAAGAAATTCGCAAACTGTGCTATGAATAGTTTTGATTATTTCATATTAGGTCCTGGTGATGAAATTTTGCCTGATCTATGTAAACAGGTACTATCTAATAAAGTTAGTCCTTTTCTTCAGTTTGAACAAAAAGGATCAGTAAAGTTCATAAAAACGAAAGACCCGCGTAAGCCAATACCACAAATCAATTTTGAAAAATCATCATTTATTTCAAAAGAAGAGTGGTTGCCCATTGAAGCAAGTCGGGGTTGTGGCTTTAACTGTTCATATTGTAGTTTTGAAAAAAACACGATTCACAAAAAAAGTAAAAAAGATCTTATTGAAGAAATAACAAGAAACTATGAAACTTGGGGCACAACAGGATATCAAGTATCAGCTGACTGTTTAAATGATAACAGAAAGTTTGTAGAGGATTTCTGCGATGCTATATCTAGTCTTTACTTTAAAATTGAGTTTGCAAGCTATGCTAGACTAGACCTATTCTCAAAATATCCAGAGCATATGGATATGCTATTAGACTGTGGATTTAAAGCTGGCTTCGTAGGGGTCGAAACTTTAAATCATAATGCAGGTAAAAAAGCAAGAAGAGGCTTAAGTCCAGAAAAAATCAAATATCTTTTAGAAACTCTTAAAACAAAAGGAGAATCTAAAAACGGATTCTGGCTTAGTACTTATATAATATTTGGACTTCCAGGAGAAACTGAAGAGTCCTTAGATGAATCAAATAACTGGTATTTTAATCAAAGATTCATAGATGAGATTACACCTAGTGTGTTAGAAGTTTATGAATTCCAAGAAGGTATCGATGAAGTAGCACATTGGGCAGATATGGCAAAAAATCCTCAGAAATATGGGTTTACTGAAGTGTCATTCAGTCCTGAGTTCTATTGGAAACACACTACTATGGATGTAAAAACAGCAATCAGGAAAAAAGATGAATTTCTTGATTTAATGATAGATCATCCATATACGAGAGTTGGTGGCTCTTCACTAGGAGAGTATTCAGCAACTAGAACAATTGGTTTCGACCATGACCAAACTGTAATTATACTTAAGAATCGTCTTGGTAAAATTGGTCGTAATCTATTATCTGGCGTGTCAAAAGAAAGAAAGAAACAGTTAAGAGAGCTGGTTCTTAATAAAAACAAGGAAAGATTCGCTGGCTACAGAGAAAGTCTGATGACTTTTAAAAACACCAACTAAGCAGATACTGTCACATTTAATTTGCTTCTTATAAAGTTTTTCTGTAATATCTCTATATAAAGTCAAGAGAAAAACAAACTCTTGAAAATTCAACAAAACTTAAAGTTCGAGGGGAACAATTACATGTCTAAGTTTGAATATACTGATGAAATGGTTACTCGTATGCACGATGTTGCAGGTTCAGGTGTAACCGAAGAAATTATCGAATCACTGATGGGTGAGTTCGATTTCCCACGTCGTTCAGTAACAGCTAAATTGCGCAAGCTGGGTTACGACGTACCTAAGAAGCCAGGTGCAGCTCCTGTCTTTTCTGCTGACGAAACTGATGCTCTGGCTCAGTTCTTGGAAGCAAATTCTGGCAATCTGACTGCCGAAGAAATCGCTGATCAGTTTGCTGGTGGTAAGTTTACCGCACGTCAGATCAACGGTAAAGCTCTCTCACTGGAAATGACTGCGCACGTTAAGCCAGCTGAGAAGAAGATCACTCCACGTACCTACTCTGAGGAAGAAGAAGCTAAGATCACTTCAATGGTCGAAGGTGGTTCTTACCTTGAAGAAGTTGCAGACGCAATGGGTCGCTCTGTTAACTCTATCCGTGGCAAGTTGCTGTCAATGGGCCTCAAGGCTCCTCAGCGTGACAAGAAAGCTGTTAAGTCTGACCCATACGAGGGTATCGAAGATATGCTCGATCAGACAGTCGAAGAAATCGCAACGTCATTCGACAAAACAGTTCGTGGTGTCAAAACAGTTCTTACCCGTCGCGGTCTGAGCTGTGCAGATTACACACCAAAGGCTGCTGGTGAGTAATCACTAACTTAACTTTCTGATTGTTAAGGAGGGATGGTGGCAACGCCATCCCTTTAGTTTTATGAAAAAACCACAAGCATACACAGAGTTTCAACCACTTGAAGAAGTATTAGTAGGTAGGTGTTATGATAATAACTTCTTAGACACTTTAGATGTGCCTTTTACCAAACAAACTAAAAGGCTAATGACCCACTTACTAGATGAAACAGAAGAGGACTATCAAAAACTTATTGACACACTAAAAAACTTTGACGTTAAAGTTTATCGCCCATCTACTAATGAGTATAATAAAAGCAAACATATGTATCAGCTAACTGGTGCTTATTTAATGAATCCACGTGATGATCAGATAGTGATTGATAATAAGATTATATTTGGGCAAATGCACTCTAATATAGGAAAGGGGTTTGCTAAAGCCATTTCTCCGTATAAAAATAGTTTTTTACCTGACCCCGCTCTCAAGTATTTTGTTGGCGCTTCTATTGTAAGGTTAGGAGAAGATATTATTGTAGATAGCTCTGACTATTCTAATACACAGGTACATGTAGATCGTTTGAGAAAATACTTTGAACCTTTAGGATACAATATAATATATACAAAAACGCACGATTTTAAATTCAAAAATAAAATATCTCATGGAGATTCTGTTTTTGCTGTTTTAAAACCGGGGTTAATTCTACACGCTAGAGAAGATAGTCATTATTCTGAAAATCTTTTTAAAGGCTGGGACTTTATAAAAGTAGAAGCTGAAGATAGCTTAAAACAGGCTTTAAGATTTAACACGTTCACTATAGAGAAAAAAAATTATATAAAAGAGTGCTCTTATGCTTTTGAAGACGATAAATATAATGATGAACGTTGGTTTGCTTTCTTAAATAAATGGTTTAGCTCTTTAGTAGGTTATTCACAAGAAACACATTTTGATGTAAATTGCTTAGTAGTAAATGAAGAAAACGTAATTTTTTCAAGCTACAATAAAGAAATATTTAAAAAACTTGAAAAACATAAAATTAACCCAATAGTGTGTCCTTTTAGGCACCGGCTATTTTGGGATGGTGGTTTACATTGTATAACATTAGATCTAAAAAGACGAGGATCCCGTGAAAAGTATATCTAACCACATAGAAGAATGGATACAAAGAATAACAAAAATACAAGATAATAAACACCCAGTATGCCCATATGCTAAAAAAGCTAAATATTGGATTTATCCGTATGAAGATAGGCTGTCTCTAGAACTTAAAGCTTCCTTCTTTGATAATAATTTTGATATCTATATTTGTCTACCCACTAACCAATTTATGAGTGTAGAAGAGGCAAAATATATAGAGGCAAACTGTAATAGAGTAGCTAAAGACACTATAACATTATTAGACCACCCAAATGATCCAGGATATATTGATGGTGTATATACCGGAAACGGTAAGTATGTAGTATTTTTAATTCAACAAAAGAAAGACCTAATTAAAGCCAGACAAAGTCTTAAAGCCACGTCTTACTACGATACGTGGACCAATGAGTACTATAAAAAAATAGTTGGCACCTTAACATGAAACCATTTTTATTAGATGATCTCGAAGACTCAACTTTAGATGCGATACTTTCTTTACCTCCAGCTGCTAGGGTAGATTATTACAAAAAGATAGCTAGAAAGTATTTTCCTGATGTTAAAGAAAACTCTCAAGATTTTGAAGAAATTATAGAAAACTATAATAGTTCATTTTATGTTGAAAAAATGTATAGAAGTAACAAGTTTTTTAATGAAAAGTTTACTATAGTTTATACTGATAAAGGATTTATACGTAACATCATAGCAGATATATATTATGCAGATGATGATCTCATAACTCATTAAATATCACCTTGCCCAATGCTCCTTTTATTGTTATAATTAACCATAAATTACAGGAGATATCATGGCTGAAATTACAGAAGCAAAAATTCGTCAAGCTATCTGGATGCTCAAAGCGAACAAAACAAAAAAGTCAGTTTGCGAGCATCTTGGTATTGCATACAATACTAAACGTCTTGATAACATCATCAAAGAATTCCACGAAAAACTAGAACGTGAAGCCGAGCTGAAAAAGAAAGCTCGTAATAAAATATTCACTAAAACAGAAAAACAAGGTATCGCTGACGCTTATCTTGGTGGCGAGACACAATCTTCACTAGCAAAACAATTTCATATATCACCACAAAGAATTAAAAAGATTCTTATGGATATGAATGTTCCTATTCGTGCTAGAGGTAAGGGTAAAGCTGCACAAGTAGATCACGTAGTACAAGATCTTGAAGTAAAATTTACTAAAGGAGATAAGGTTTTCTTAGCCTCAGAAAACTGTTTTGCTGTTGTCAGAGAAGTTTATGATGAAGAATGGCTAGAACTTCACGAAAACGGTTTTCAAAAATATATTGAGACTTATCCTTTTAAGCCTGGACGTAATGGGCTAGCAGGTAAGTACTCAGAGCCTGCACGCGGTATTCATTACGAAATCTATTGGATGCTTGAAGGAGAAGTTTTGCCTACACGTAAACTCGATGCCTTCTTGCATCAACGTGAAAAAGTTAGTAAAGTAATTGAAGAAACAGGTAGAGAATCATACCTGATTTATAAGACTGATGACTATGGCGGGTATAAAACTGTTACTCGTGATCGACTATTTCCTGTTAAGGCTAGTTAATGGCAATTGATTTACAAAAACTAACTCTGCGTAGACTACTAGATACGCAGAGTAATGATCTTTACTCTAAACTATTGAATCAGTATTTTACAGGAATTAATTCTGTACTATTTGATAAAATTAAATCATTTTATAAAGCAAACACTCGTCTGCCTTCTACAGATGAGATTCTTGCTCTGCGTAAAGACACGGGATTACAAGAATATATTGAAAATCAAATTTGTTCAGAAGATAATCAAAACGATCAAATAGCAGATGAGTTTTTAGTAGCACAGTTACAAGACTACTATATCAGAGATGAGACTATTCACTTTATGGATAAGCTTGTTGATGATTTAGATGATTTGGAAAAAGTTGAAGTAGTTGATAAGTTTCAAAATCATCTTCTTCATCTTAATCAAGCAATCCCCCACGATGATGAGCTATACGATATTGCAGAGCTTGACTTCTTTCCATCAGAGGATGACTTTAAAATATACCCATCAGGGCTATCATCAGAGTTTGATGCAGTAAACGGAGGTTTTGCAACACAAGAGCTGATACTGCTAGGTGGTAGACGTGGGTCGGGTAAATCAATCATATCTCTAAATCTCGCTATTAACAGATTTTTACAAGGCAATACAGTAGCTTTTTTTACGATTGAGATGCGTTATAAAGAAGTGTATGATCGTGTTTTATCAATTGTGTCTGGTGTTCCCTTTCTTGATATTTTTAGAAACCAACTAAATGATACACAAAGAATTCAATTAGCAAAAGCTAAGTTTGAAACGTTCTATAAGCCTTCAGATACCGTAACAGAGCTCATGAAACATCTTGAGTATACGAAAGATTTCAAAAACTTTGAAAAACGTGTCAAAATAGAAAAGCCAGAGATGAAAGAACATCGTCTGTTTATGATTGATGACGAGTCTTTAACTCTAAATCGTATTGATCACTATTGTAATATGTTCTCTTCTAAATATCCTAATTTTAATATGGGAGTCGTTGACTATATCAATATTGTAAAACATGATAATCAAAAAGACTGGCAAACTCAGATTACAATTGCAGATAATCTAAAATCTCTATCTCGTAAGTATGATATTACAATGATATCACCTTACCAAATTGATGCATCGGGTGAGGCTAGGTTTGCAAAGGGTATTCTTGACTCTGCTGATAGAAGTTTTAACTTCTTTCCCCCACCAGAAACAGAAGAACGAACACTAGAAAATAAAATTACAATTCATACAACAAAAATGAGAAACGGTAGGCACATGAGTTTTGATGTGCACATGGATTGGTCTTGTGTTAAGATCAATCCAAATATGTCAGAGGTTGTAAGTGAAAAACCTCATGCTGCAGTAAAATTTGGAAGCGATAAACAGGAAGGTTCAAAAGATCTATGAAGTCAAAATTAACAGCATTAAAACACTGGATGGATACAGGATATTACAAGCAAAACGGACAGGCTGTTTGGGATCTATATTTACAACTTGTACGGTACTGGGGAGTCATGTCCCAAGATGATCGTAAATTTATGGATAGTAGTAAAAAGATATTGTTGAGTAACTAATGGATTTAGTTGATCTTTTAAATCGTAGAGGTATTGAGTACCGTAAAACTAATAACCCAGCAGAAATTCTTATATCTTGTACGAGCGGAGAGCATGTAGACAAATCTCCGAGCTTGTCGTACAACTTAGAGAAAAATATGTTTCACTGTTGGAGTTGTGGTTTTTCAGGAGGAATCACCAAGTTTATGCAGTCTATAGGTGAGACTGTTCGACTTGATGTAGATAGTAAACAACCTTTTAAGATCAAAAAGCTAAAAGATAAAATAAGAAAACTAGTTGAACTTGATGAGATAAACTTACCAGAAGAACGTCATGTGTATAATGGTGAGTTCAAAGGTATTAGTGGAAGTGTTATGAAAGAGTTTCAAGCATTTACAACACAACACCTTGGACTGAAAGATTACATTTGCATACCAGTGTATCAATTTGGTAAACTAAAATTCTTAGAAGGTAGATATGCAGGAATGGTATCAGGTAAGCCTAAGTATTATCGAAGGCCACAAGGTGCTCCTGTATCTGAGATTCTTTTTCCATTAGATAAAGTAAAAAACACAAACTATGTTATCTTAGTGGAGGGTATCTTTGATATGCTTAATATGTGGCAATTAGGATATCACAATACTCTTTGTATCTTTGGTGCTTCAAACTTTAATCGTAAAAAGCTAGAAATTTTAGATCGCATTGGGGTAACTCGTGTCGATATCTTAATGGATCCAGACGCTCCTGGACAGATGGCAGCTAGTAAAATAGCTGAACTACTAAACACAAGAGATATTGTGTCTCGTAATATTAAGCTACCAGTAGGAACTGACCCAGGAGAATTAAATCAACGACAAGCGGAGGCATTTTTAAAATGATTATAGAACTTACAGTATTAGACGATGACGGAAACTGTGAGTTTGAGTACGATGAAGAAGGTAAACAGTTATTGCTACAAAAGGGTTTAAATGCTATAATAAAGGAATATTTAGAACAAGAGGAAAAAATTGATGAGTGATGTTTGTTTTGTGTTCGCAAGTGCGGCAGAAAAAGACCCAAATAAAGTAATCAATAAATATCTTAAAGGTATTGACTATGATACTAAGTTTTTACATTCAGGATCTAAAGAGAAGATTCTCAAGAAAGACTTAGACCTAGATATGAGTGAGCTTGACGGGTATAAGATTCTATGTCCTATCGGAGCAGATGCTCTTAAGTATGTTGCAGGCATGACAGGTATCCAAAAATATAACGGTGTGTTTATTGAGAAAAAATACCTTCCAATCATGCACCCAAACATTACGATCATCAAACCTCAGATGGAAGATGAGATTCAACGTGCTTTTGCTCAAATCCCTAAACTATTAGACGGTGAGGATCTAGTGACTCACGAGAAAGACTACTGCTTTATTGAAACAGCAGAGCAGTTTGCTAAATATAAACAAGAACTTGAAGACGCTACAACACTGGTAGTCGATATTGAGACAACATCTGTATCTCCTCATACAGGTGTCATACTAGGTATTGCTGTATCAACAAGACCTCATCAAGGTTTGTATATTTCAATTGATGTTGTTATGGCAAATAAGCAATGGTTTCATGATCTATTTAAAAATCGTAAGTGTATTTTTCATAACTCTAAATTTGATACAAACTTTATGGAAACAGAACTTGGTTTTGAATTCCCAGACTATGAAGATACAATGCTTCTTCATTACTGCTTAGAAGAAGCTGTAGGTACACACGGTCTTAAGCCGTTAGCTTTACGCTTTACTGATCTCGGTGATTATGAGCGAGAATTGGACGAATACAAAAAGTCTTGGGCACGTAAAAACAAAGTTAAACTAGCAGATTTTAACTATGGTATGCTTCCTAGTGATATTCTCGCTCCCTATGCTTGTAAAGATGGAGATGCTACTTTTCAACTGTACATGAAATTCTGGCCTTTGGTTGAAAAGAGTGAAGAGTTTCTTAGTCTATACAGAAACATTCTAATGCCTGCTACCCATGCTATGAAGCGCCTGGAAAAGAATGGTGGTCCTATCGATATTGATCAAGTTACTCGTCTTACAGAACAGTATACAATTGATATGGAAGAGTGCCTTGAAGAAATCATGATGCACGAAGCGGTACAACGATTCGAGCGTACACAAGGCAAAGACTTTAACCCTAATTCTACTTATCATCTTCGTGAATTATTCTTTAATATTTTAAATATGAAAGTAACTAAGAAGACAGATACTGGGGCTCCTTCAACAGATAAAGAAGTTCTTGCTAACATGGGTCATCCTCTTGCAGATGCAATTCTTGATTTGCGGGAGAAAACCAAACTTGCAGGTACATACATCTCAAATATTAGAAATGGAGTAGATAAAGATGGTAGACTTCGTTCTGGGTTTAATATTCATGGGACTACTTCTGGGCGTCTATCTAGTAGTGGAAACCTTAACTATCAGAATATTCCACGGGATAACAAAGACATCAAAAAACTATTCAAAGCAAGACCTGGATATAAAATAATTCAGTGTGACTTAGGAACTGCTGAGGTATACTATGCTGCTATGCTCAGTGGTGATCAGTTCTTACAAAAAGCGTTTATTGATAAATTAGACTTTCACTCGTATGTTGCAAAACAGATGTTTAACCTTCCTGTTGAAGTAGATGAGGTAAAAAGAAAATACCCGAATGAGCGCCAATATGCTAAAGCTATTACCTTTGGTATTATGTATCAAGCTGGTCCTGCTAAAATCGCAGAAACAGTAAACAAAGACGCTAAACCAGGAGAAGAGATCTCGGTTCCTCAGTCTAAGCAGTTTATCAATAAATACTTCAGTGAAGCAAAAGCTCTTAAAAAGTTTATCGACGCTTCAAACTCTCAGATTGAAAATCACGCATTTATTTATTCTTTCTTTGGTCGCAAGCGTAGACTACCAGAAGCTAAGTCTCCTAACCCAGGTGTATCGAAACATGCAATTCGTTCTGGTGTTAACTTTCTAGTTCAGTCAGTTGCTTCTGATATCAATGTGCTTGGTGTGGTAGATCTAATTAAATGGATTGAAGATAATGATTATCTTGAAGACATCAAACCTTTTACTGTGGTTCATGATTCAATTGTATCTGAAGTCAGGGAAGATCTAGTAGATACCTATATTGAAAATGCTCGTAGATGTATTCAAACAGATAGGGGTTTATCTATACCTGGATGTCCTATTAAAGTTGATTTCGAGATAGGTCCTAGCTGGGGTGAGCTTGAAGAACTATAAAAATATTAAATACCCTTTCTTTGGGTTGTTTAAGAAACCAGAAAAAATATCTTTTACTCTGGATAAGATATTTGTAAATAGATCTCTAACTAGTCATAGAGAAACAGTTGATGATAAATCGCTAGACGGAGATTACTTTGCAAGATTATTACAGATAGAAAAGCGCTTAGATTTTGATTGTACTTGTAAAAATCTAGCACAGCTAGTATTTCAAAGACCAAAATGGGGTATGGATTCAGATGCTAAACCATATGACATTTCTGAAATGTCCTATCACGTTTCTCTCAAACTTCCGGTAAAAAAGATAAGGGATAATTTTATTTGGTTTGATAAGATTTCATACCCCTTTGAAGTACCTACAAAAGAAGAGCTAGAAATACCTAAAGACATATACGGTATATTAGTAAGTATTGATAACGAATGGTTTCTTAAAGAATTTACTATGGATGATCGCGATTTAGGTGTAAGAAAGAAGATTTTATTATGATTATTTTGATTTGTGGTGCAGAAGGTAGTGGTAAAACTGTTTTGGCTAAACCCTTTGCAGAATTGATAAATGCTGTATACGTAAATAAAGATTCATACCAGAAAGAGCTAAAAGGATATATTGATGGCTTAGTAGCTGCTGGAAAAACTGTTGTTTTAGATAAACGTTGTCAAAGTAGAAAAGCAATAAAGTATATAGATCCAGATTATGTTGTCTGGATGGACACTGTATCAAACACAATAGAAAGGCCCCCTAAAATAAATTACCACGTTAACCAATGGTTTGAGGATACACACGCGCAATTAGGTGCAGTAGTTTTAAATTATATGGCTAAACAGGATGATATTATGAATGATAGGCCTGAAGGCACAAGCATGAAGTCTTTAAGTATTATCAGTGATAAAAAGAAAAAATGAAATTTTATAAACAAGACGAGGTAGGGGCAAGAGGGTGGTTTATTGGTAACTATCCTGAAGCCTTGGTTCAAACAGATAAATTTGAAGTTTGTTATGATGAGGTAGAGAGAAATATTTGTGAACCTCATTACCATACTCGATGTACCGAAATAGTTTTAATAATTGAAGGAACAGTAGTAGCTGGAGGTAAAACCTGTAAAAAAGGTGATATAGTTGTTTTTGAAAAAGGCGATGTAAATGACATGGTTGGTATTACTGATTATAAAATTGTTGTCATAAAAATACCAGCAGGTGGAAATGATAAGGTAGAACTATGAGTACATCTTTAGTAGAATACAAAGATCAAACCTCTATTACAAAATACTATGAGTTTAAACTAGTGGAACACGATATTAATTTTTTAGATAGGGATACAGTTAAAGAAAGATTGCCAGATATTTTGGGAAGAGCTTTAGCTCGTAGCTGGATAGACGAACAATACAAAAGGTATTTAGAAGAAGATTTGAAAGGAACTTTAGCTTCTGGTGGTGTTATTTTACCTGATGGGTACGAATGCGTATTTGAGAAAAACGGAAACCAGAGAGCTAAAATTGTTGTATATGAGAAAAAACCAGGTAGTAAATTTAGACTGCGTGTATGCGGTCTTTCTCTTACAATGTTAGCAACGCGATGAATAAAGCAAAAGTTAAAAAGATTTATCTAGCAGAAAAAATATATATTAAAAAAGAAGATGTTGAGGACGCAGATCAACTTCTCTCATTGTATACATACGATAACGGAGACGAGTGGTTATCTACGATTGAAGAGGATGAAGAATACTATATTGTTCCCTCAAACTCTTATCACAAACTTGATTGGGATCTTATAGAAGATGATCGTAACTTTGTTCAGATGGATCAAGAACATAAATTTGCTGGTAAATTAAGGTGGGAACAACAAGAGGTTGCAGATAAATTTTTGTCTAGAGGGAGAGCAAGATCTGGTATTCTACAAGCTCCCTGTGGGTGGGGTAAAACCTTTACAGGATGTGAGATTATTTCTAAAAATAATACTAAAACACTTGTGATGGTGCATACTAAACTACTTTTTAGACAATGGATTGAAGAACTTGAACGTCAGCTTCCATCGGCAAAGATAGGTAAAATTGGTGACGGTTTATTTGACATTCAAGATATCACTGTAGGTATATACAAATCTGTATATAATAGAAGAGATGAATTAGAAGACGCATTTTCAGCAGTTATCGTAGATGAGGCACATCTCTGTCCGGCAGAAATGTTTTCCACAGCTTTAAACTCTTTGAACGCAAAGGTTAAGATAGGTATTTCTGCTACGCCAAAACGTAAAGATGGTAAACACGTATTCTTAGCTGACTACTTCTCTCCCTACATGGTAGAGGCTCGTGACCCAAGGCAGTTACAAGATCCAGTAGTTCAAATTAAACGCACGGACTTTAGATTCCCAGTAATCGATCCTAAAAGAGATTGGTCGCGCCAGTTGAACAAACTTTGCGGTAACAAAGATTACTTGAAAGCTATCGCTAATTTTGCCAAAAGTCAAATAGTCACTGGTCGTTGTCCTCTTATTTTAGGCGAAAGAGTACAAATGTTAAAAGATCTACAGGAGTTG
>Ga0213864_10000758_pt1 | contig 14778 bp, 10 predicted proteins | sample PICome_5_FD_160078 | JGI IMG/M metagenome (GOLD analysis project Ga0213864, IMG submission 160078) | Coastal seawater microbial communities near Pivers Island, North Carolina, United States - PICO247 | ecosystem: Environmental > Aquatic > Marine > Coastal | place: USA: North Carolina... | reverse complement strand
CGACAGATGATATTATTGCCACGGTTGCTCAGCTAAAGGCGAGAGGAATAGAATTTTTACCACCGCCTCCTCAAGCCTATTATGACATGATCCCGGAGCGCCTAGGAGCCCATATGGAAATCATGAATGAAGACATATCGAAACTTCAAGAGTTATCCATTTTAGTCGATGCTGACGAAGAGGGGTATTTACTTCAAATTTTTACCAAGCCCGTAGAAGATCGACCAACCTTGTTCTTTGAAATCATTCAACGAATGGGAGCGAGAGGATTTGGAGCTGGAAACTTTAAAGCCTTGTTCGAATCGATAGAAAGAGAGCAGCAGAAAAGAGGAACTTTATAAATATCGGATGGGGAAAGATGATATTTTAAAGTCAATCGAAGAGAAATACAAAGATCTTGGTGTTCCTCTAAATTCAATGCTAGAAGGTCTGCTTTGGAGTAGACCAATCACCTATTGGGACTACATCCAAACGGACGCTCTATTAGGACTCCAAACACCGAGAACAACCCAGCCAGATGAAATGGTATTTATCATGTATCATCAGGTGAATGAATTGTTGTTTAAAATGATTCTTTGGGAAATAGACCAGGTGGCCAAATCTGTAGAAATATCGGCAGAAAAATTTACAAAGCATTTAAGTCGAATAAGTCGCTATTTCGATATGCTTTGTAGCTCTTTCTCAGTAATGGCAGAAGGAATGGACCCCGAACAATACCTTAAATTTCGAAATACGCTTACTCCAGCAAGTGGGTTTCAAAGTGCGCAATATCGAAAAATTGAATTTGCATCAACGGAGTTAATCAACCTAATCGATTCCCGACACAGAGATACGATTGATCGCAATTCTTCTTTTAAAAATGCCTATGATCATTTGTATTGGCAAGCGGCGGGCAAGAACCACAAAACTGGAGAAAAATCCATCTTAATCAAATTGTTTGACAAGAAATATGTTGGGGATTTTATAGATTTTATGGAAGATTACAACGATTGTAACTTATCGAAGAAGTTCAAACAGCTGCCGAAGGAAATTCAAGAAGATGAATCCTTAATAAAGGCGATGCGTCATTATGATTACACTGTCAACGTGAAGTGGGTAATGGCACATTATAATGCGGCTGGAAAGTATTTGGGAGGAAGTGAAAAAGAATTGGAGGCTACAGGTGGAAGTAGCTGGCGTAAATATTTACATCCGAAATATCAAAGGCGCGTTTTTTATCCATATCTATGGACCGAAGAAGAACTAAAAAATTGGGGTACATTTTAATAATGGAACGATAATTGTCATCCCTTTTTTATAAGTTTGAACAGCGAATGAAGTATTTCATCTTCTTTTTATTATGCTCCCTTGGGATGACAGCTCAGATCAAATCCACCGAACCAGCTTTTACAGACGGTGAATGGTTGCGATACAAAATGAGTTATAGTGGTTTTCTTAGAGCAGGAACTGCAGAACTTCAATTAAAAGAGACTGAAATAAATGGAAAAAAAGTCTATCATGCTATCGGTAAGGGTTGGACGACCGGGATGATTAAGTGGTTCTTTAAGGTAGATGATAATTACCAGAGCTATTTCAGCAAAGATCCTATTTCCCCATTACTGTTCAAAAGAAAAATCAATGAAGGAGGCTACCAAAAACACGTAAACACTACCTTTAAGTACGATTCGAATAAAGCATTAGTCCAAGATTTTCTTAAAAAGAAAGATACCTTAATTGGTTTTGAAAATGTTCAAGACATGCTGTCTTCCTTTTATTATCTGCGGAATTTGGATGTGACTCAATTAAAAAAAGGAGACGAAATCAAATTGGATATGTTTCTGGATGCCAAGACCTACAATTTTAAACTGAGGTATGTTGGTGACGAGCTTCTTGAAATACGAAGTGGTAAGGTGAAAACGTTAAAATTCATGCCAATTGTTCAAGCCGGACGTATTTTTAAAGCGCAGGAAAGTGTTACCATTTGGATCACTGCAGATGACAACAAAATCCCTGTTCGCCTTCGCGCCAATTTACGTGTTGGATCGCTACAAGCAGAACTTGAAGCGTATAAAGGACTGGCACATTCTTTCAAAAAAATTTATGAGTAATATCTCCTAAGTTTTTCCTTCTCTCATTCAGTTAAATTTGTATTTTTGGGAACTAGAATTAGGGCAAAATCCATACTTTTTTTTGAAAAATACCATTGCATATTTTCTTTTGATGTTCATAATTTGGAGTTGCGGAACCTCTGAAGAAAAGGAAACGCCCAAGGCAAAGCCTAAACCCAAACCAAATATTCATTTTGGTTACAACTTTGACAATTTTAAAGTTATTCGCGATACCATCAAAAGTGGAGAAAGTTTTGGTGAAATTTTGGATAGGCATCATGTTTTTTATCCGACCATCAACAAGATCGCAGCAACGGTAAAAGAAGAATTTGATGTGCGTCGAGTGAGAGCCGGTAAACCATATACCATTCTGGCTAGCAAAGATTCATTAGAGAGGGCGCAAGTTTTTATCTACAAACACGACAAGATTAATGCCACTATTCTTGATTTTAAGGATTCCATTATTACAGCTGAACGCTTTGCGAAACCCATAAAAACACTAGAAAAAGAAGTAACAGGTGTTGTTTACAACAACTTTTCTGAGGCTATGGACAGTTTAGGGGTTAGACCAGGTATGACATACACAGTTGCTGACATATATGCCTGGACTCTTGATTTTTACAGATTGCAGCGAGGAGATTCATTCAAAATCATTTACGAGGAAAAGTTTATCGACGATTCAACTTTTGCCGGATATGGAAATGTGAAACAAATGGTATTTAATCACAAAGGGAGAAATTTATATGCTTTCAGATACATTGCAGATAGCATTCGAAACATCCCTGATTATTTTGATGATGAAGGAGACCTGCTGCGAAGACAATTTTTGAAATCTCCGATTAAATTCCAATACCGAATTTCTTCCAGATACAACTTACGAAGAAAAATTGCATACTATGGCAATCGTGTTCGTCCACATAGAGGGACTGATTTTGCGGCAAGAGTTGGTACTCCAATTATAGCGACTGCAAGTGGTACAGTTTCAGAATCAGCAAGACGAGGAGGTAATGGGAATTATGTAAAGATCAAACACAATAACACCTATTCGACACAGTATTTACATATGAAACGAAGAAAGGTCTCAAGAGGTGATTATGTAAAGCAAGGCGATGTAATTGGTTGGGTAGGAATGACAGGAAATACCAGTGGGCCTCATGTTTGTTACCGTTTTTGGAAATATGGCAGACAAGTAGATCCGTTAAGAGAAAAATTACCTCCGGCAAAACCATTGCCACAAGAAATAAAAGAAAAGTATTTAAAGTTTATCGCTCCATTAAAGTATCGATTGGATTATGGAAGAATGGAAGTTGATGAACCCGATAATTTAAAAGAAAAAATAGCACTTAAGTAAATCATGGCACTTACAAAAAACAATCCGACGACCACACTCTCCTGGCAAAAATTAATTCAGCATTTTGCAGACAATGAACATGTCGAGTTAAAAGAGTTGTTTAAAAATTCATCACGCAAAGAAGATTTTTCTATTGCTGTAGAGGGATTGAATGTAGATTTTTCGAAGAACAGAATTACAGAAGAAACGCTGGATATATTGATTGAATTTGCCAATGAAATGGATTTGAAAGGGGCTATTCAAAGTCAGTTTACAGGTGAAGTTATTAACGAAACTGAGCAGCGCGCGGTTTTGCATACAGCTTTACGAAGTACTTCTGAAGAAGCCATTTTGGTAGATGGAAAAAACATTAAACCAAAGATTCAGTCAACGCTAAGAAAGATGAAAAGCTTTTCTAAAAAGGTAATTTCTGGAAAATGGAAAGGATATACTGGAAAATCAATTACCGATGTTGTCAATATTGGAATTGGAGGTTCAGATTTAGGTCCAGACATGGTGGTTGAATCGTTAAAGTTTTATAAAAACCACTTAAACGTTCATTTTGTTTCAAATGTTGATGGAGATCATGTTGCTGAAGTCATTAAAGACTTAAATCCAGAAACCACATTATTTATTATTGTTTCCAAAACATTTACCACTCAGGAAACGATTAGCAATGCTGAAACGATTAAAAATTGGTTCTTAAAATCGGCAACGATATTCGACATACCAAAACATTTTGTAGCAGTCTCTACAAATTTGGATGCCGTAAGTCGTTTCGGAATCGATAAAGACAACGTATTTCCAATGTGGAATTGGGTAGGCGGTCGGTTTTCCCTGTGGTCTGCAGTGGGATTGTCAATAAGTTTGGCCGTTGGATTTGATAATTATAGAAAATTACTGGACGGTGCAGAGGCAATGGATAATCATTTTAGAAATACAGAATTTAGAGATAATATTCCCGTTGTGTTGGCATTGCTTAGTGTTTGGTATAACAATTTCTACAACGCAGAATCAGAAGCAATTCTTCCATACTCTCAATATTTGTCGAAACTTCCAGATTATTTACAACAGGCCATTATGGAAAGTAACGGTAAAGGGGTAGATCGAAATGGAGATGAGGTAAACTACCAGACAGGAACAATTATTTGGGGAAGTACTGGTACGAATATGCAGCATGCTTTTATGCAGTTGGTGCACCAAGGAACAAAAATAATACCGGCAGACTTCATCGGGTTTAAAGAGTCATTGCACGGTTTGGAAGATCATCACAAAAAATTAATGGCGAATTACTTCGGTCAAATGAATGCCCTGGCTTTCGGAAAAACCAAACAGGAAGTTCACTTGGAATTAAAAACATCTGGCAACGAGGATCAAATTCAGAGATTACTTCCGTACAAGGTTTTTAAGGGTAACCGACCTAGTAATGCCATCTTATTTGACAAACTAACACCAGAATCTCTTGGAAAGTTAATTGCTATTTATGAGCACAAAATCTTTACTCAGGGTATTTTATGGAATATTTACAGCTACGATCAATTTGGTGTAGAATTAGGAAAGGAAATGGCTAAAAAGTTACTAAAAGAAGGTAGATAATAGCCTACATCATCTTATTCACATTTATTTTATTTTGTCTTAATAACCATGTTGATAAATAAACCTTTATTAATCAGGGATTTGGATAAAAAAACACTATTTTTAATATTCTAATTATTTGTTAAAACTTAACATTTACTTAACATTACAAAAGGGTAAATGAGTGAATTTTGCAAAGCACTTAAATCAAATTTTTAAAAAATGAAAAACGTGAAGAACTTGTTATTTGTGGCGTTATTTTTCGTAACAGCTACAATACTAGCTCAAACAAAAGTAACAGGTACAGTTGTTGATGAAAACAATCAACCGTTACCTGGAGCAAGCGTACTTGAAAAAGGTACAACAAATGGAACTGAAACAGATTTCGATGGTAAGTTTACATTAAACGCGGCATCTGAATCTGGTGTATTGGTTATTTCTTATTTAGGTTATACTACACAAGAAGTAGCTTTCTCATCTTCAAAAGCGAATGTTGGAACGGTAACAATGGCTGTTGGAGGGAATCTTTTAGACGAAATTGTAGTCGTAGGTAAAGGGGTAATTGACTTAGCGCAAGACAGAAAAACTCCAGTTGCTGCCTCTACAATCAGAGCGGCTGAAATTCAGTCAAAATTAGGAAACTTAGAATTTCCTGAAGTATTAAACGCAACTCCTTCTGTATATGCTACAAGACAAGGTGGTGGTTATGGAGATTCAAGAATCAACGTTAGAGGATTTAACCAGAGAAATACTTCTTTTATCATAAACGGTCAGCCAGTAAACGACATGGAAAATGGTTGGGTATACTGGTCGAACTGGCAAGGTTTATCAGATGTTGCATCTGGTATCCAGATTCAGAGAGGTTTAGGAGCTTCTAAATTAGCTGTACCTTCTGTTGGTGGTACTGTAACTATCGTAACAAAGTCAACAGAAAAAGAAGAAGGCGGTAAGCTTTTATCTATGGTTGGTAATGACGGTTACTATAAAAATGTTATTTCATACAACAGTGGTGTGAATGATAATGGATGGGCAGCTAGTATTTTATTAGGGTCTTGGCAAGGTGATGGTTATGTTGACGGAACAATGGGTAGAGGTACTACGTATTTTGTTTCTTTAGGGTACAAGCCGTCTGATGAACACGCCTTCAACTTTACATTTACAGGAGCCGGTCAGTGGCACCACCAAAGGTCTACTAGATTATCTATTAGAGATTTCCAAAACTTCGGTGGTTCTGAAGAAATCAATAGAAGATTTAACGCAGACTGGGGTATGTTAAATGGGGAGGAGTACAACATCAGAAGAAACTTCTACAACAAACCAATTGGTACCTTAAACTGGGACTGGAACATTAAAGAAAACCTAAGCTTATCATCTTCATTCTATGGCTCTTGGGGTCGTGGAGGTGGAACAGGTCCTCGTGGAAACAGTTTCCGTAACGCAGTTACTGACAACTATCCATTTAGAAGAGATTTAACATCTCACGTAGCAGCTGGTAGAGGAACAAGAGTTGCTCCACAAGATTATATCGATTACGATGCTGTTGTGGCTGAGAATATTGCATCTACCTCTGGGTACACAGGAGGTACTGGTAGAGGAGCGTATTCTGGGTTACTTATTGGTTCTAACGGATTTAGAAGCGATGGTGTGAACCGTGCGGTTCTTATTCGAAGAGCTTCTATGAACTCTCACGACTGGTATGGAGCGATTTCTAACTTAAAATATGAGACGGATAATTTCACGTATAGTGTAGGTGTTGATTTAAGATCTTATACTGGGTACCACTACAGAGTATTAAATGACTTAATGGGTCTAGATGGTTATTACAGTACTGGTAACAGAAACCTAGATACAGGTATAATCTTGACTGAAACTACAGAAGCTGCTCCGTTTAAAAACACAGGTTTAAAGTCCGACAAAATGGATTATTACAATGTTGGTCTAGTGAACTGGCAAGGCTTCAATGCAATGGTTGAGTACGACAGTGATGATAAGTTAACAGCTGTATTACAGGCTGGTATTTCTAACCAAAGCTACCAGAGAGTTGATTACTTCGATTCTCCAACAAATGTAGAAAGTGATGTGAAACACATGACTGGTGGATACATTAAGGGTGGTGCGAACTACAACTTCAATGATGTAAGTAACGTTTTCTTCAATGCAGGTTTCATCAAAAGACAGCCATTGTTTGACGGGATATTCCCAAATTTCCAAAATGGAATCAATCCTAACGCACAAAATGAAACTGTAAGTTCTATTGAGTTAGGGTACGGTTTCAAGAAAGACGGTGTGAGAATTAATGTGAACTTATACAGCACTTTATGGTCTGACAGAGTTGAGACACGTGGAATCAACGATTACTTTGGAGCAGGACAGGATGGTGTTGCATTATGGGAAAATGTATCTCAAAGACACGAAGGTATCGAGATCGAAGGTTTCTTTGACATTACAGATAATTTAAGATTAACAGCGATGGCTTCTATCAACAACTGGAGATATGCAGAAGATGCACCAGGTACTGTTACTAATGTATCTAATCCATCTCAAGTTGATACAAAAAATCTTTACATTGGTAATGTAAAAGTAGGAGATGCTGCTCAAACGACAGCAAACTTAAACTTACGTTACTCTCCATTTAAGAACTTTAGTGTAGATGCCAACTGGAGATACGCTGGAGATTTATATGCTGACTACAGTGTACTAGATACAGAGTTTGATAATCCAAACAACAGAGGAGCTTTAAAATTACCTAACTATTCATTAACTGATTTAGGTGCTAACTACCGTTGGACATTTGCTAACGATAATAGTTTAAACTTCAGATTAAACGTAAACAACATCTTTGATGAAGTATACATTGCTGAAGCTAGTACAAGTTTCCACGCTGATAGCAGCTCGGTTCTTTGGAATGGTATTGATGTAACGAACAACGTTTGGTTTGGTTTTGGAACTACTTGGAACTTCTCAGTTTCTTATAACTTCTAATCCAATTTAGACGACCATATAAAACCACCTCCAATGGAGGTGGTTTTTTTATAGATGAAATTTAAATACCTTTGTTTTAAAAATTAATATTCATGGTTCAAGTTCATTCATATTGGGCATACTTAGTTGTCCTAGTTTTAGTAGCAGCAGTTTTAAATTCTTTGATGGGAATGGTAAACAAAAAATCTTTTGAAAGTAAAGATTTGCGTTTGTCTTTATTTACCTTGATTTTTAGTCATATCCAATTGTTAATTGGGTTCATTGTTTATTTCGCTCAGGGGTGGCACAACAATATTGGGAGCATGATGGGTGATAGTGCTGGACGCCTATTAGCCCTAGAACATCCATTAACCATGATGATTGCGATTGTTTTAATCACAATAGGATGGTCAAAACACAAAAAGAAAGATACTGATACTGCAAAATTCAAAACTATTTTCACATTTTATGCGATTGCCTTATTCTTAGTTCTACTAAGAATTCCATGGGCAAATTGGTTCACTAATTAATGAAAATACTTAGCCATATACTTACTCCGGTTTTTGGACTGGCTTTTTACGCTTTACTTTTAATTTTTCATCCATTACAGTGGATTGGTTACAATACCTTCGGATCTAAAGGGCATCAGAATGTTGTTGACCTACTCAATTGGTTTTTGGTGAAAGCGCTTTTGCTGCTTGGGATTGTCGTTCGGTTTAAAAACGAACAAAACATTCCCATAAATACAACAATCGTGTTCGTTTCCAATCACCAAAGTATGTTCGATATTCCGCCAATCATTTGGTATCTAAGAAAACATGTACCCAAGTTTGTGTCCAAAAAAGAATTGGGAAAAGGAATCCCTAGTATTTCCTACAATTTAAAATATGGAGGGGCAGCTTTAATCGATCGAAAGGATCGCAATCAAGCCATTCGTGAATTGGGAAAATTTTCGAAACGCATTAATCAAAATAAGTGGTCTGCCGCAATTTTCCCTGAAGGAACTAGAAGTCGAGACGGAAATCCCAAACCGTTTGCATACGGTGGCTTAAAAACGATTTTTAGTCATAATCCGGAGGCTTATGTGGTTCCGATAACCATTAATAATTCCTGGAAGATTTTTAGATATGGAAAATATCCGCTGGGCGTGTTCTCTCCCTTGACAGTGGAAGTTCACGAACCAATTTCTTTAAAAGAAACAGATTTAAAACAGGTTTTAGAAAAAACAGAACAAGTAATTAAAAGTAAGATTATAGTATCTTAAATCGATCCCTATCGTTTAAGAAACCCAATTTGTTTCGGACCGATTGTAATTGAATTTGATCCAGAACCGCACTTACTTTTCCCGCTTGATTATCGTCTATTTTGGATACTGTTTCTCCCATAAAATCAATAATGGTCGAGTGTCCTGAATATTGATAGTTATTTGCGTCTGAACCAATGCGATTTACACCCACCACATAACTCATGTTTTCAATGGCTCTTGCCTTGAGTAAAATATCCCACGCTTTCACACGCATTACCGGCCAACTTGCAATGTATATTAAGAGATCATAATCATGCGTGTTTCGAGACCATACCGGGAAACGTAAATCATAGCAAATTAATGGGCAAATTCGCCATCCTTTGTAAGAGATTATAATCGTTTCTAATCCGGCTTCAAATACTTCGTGTTCTCCCGCTAACGTGAATGTGTGGCGTTTGTCGTAATGATGAATAGTACCATTGGGCTCTATGAAGACCAGTCTGTTGTAGTACTTTTCATCTTCGGTGAAGATTAAGCTTCCAATTAAAGCCTTATTGGCGCTTTTAGATGTGGCAAGTAACCATCTATAGGTTTCACCTTCATGAGTTTCTGCCAAGTGTTTTGCATTCATTGAGAATCCGGTCGTGAACATTTCGGGAAGAACCACAATATCAACGTCTGCAGGAAGTTTCGTTATTTCTTTTTCGAAATAGTTTCGATTGGCTTCTGGATGTTCCCAAACTAAATTTGATTGAATTCCGACAACTTTTAAAGTACTTGACATTGCGAATAAATTTCGATGTGATAAAGGTAATATTTTTGTAATTTAGGATTTACTTTTTTTAGTATGCAAGCCTTTATTTCAGAATCCATTGATGATATTTTACGATACAACTCCACATTAGAAAATGTTGTTATTGTTTTGCCATCTCAACGTGCGAAGGTTTTTGTTCGGAGTGTTTTAAAGCAGAAAATCCGAATCGGATTTTTGCCAAGATTACTAAATATTGAAGAATGGATTTCGGAGGTTTCCCAAATTCAACGAGTAGAGTCATCACTTTTATTATTTGAGTTTTATAAGGTGTATGCTGCTGTTGAAAAACATCCTGAACCCTTTCAAAACTTTATCGATTGGGCACCGACCGTATTAAATGATTTTAATGAAATTGATCAGTATTTGGTGGAAACCAAGCGAATTTTTGATTATGTAAGGGATATCGAACGACTTCAAAATTGGTCGGTTACCGGAACCTTTCAGGAAACTGATTTAATCAAAAGCCATCGGTATTTTTTAGAGAAATTAAATCCTTTGTACAATCAGCTATACCAAAATTTAAAATCTAAGAACCAGGGATATCAAGGATTACTGTATCGCGAGGCTGTTTCTAATTTCGAGGATTACCTTGAAACTAATTCCAAAATCAATTTCTACTGTATTGGTTTTAATGCGTTAAATAAGGCTGAAGAGGTATTGATGAAACGGGTTCTAACTCATAATTCATCTGACATATATTGGGATATCGACTCCGTATTTTTAGAAGATAATCATCAGGTAGCAAGTTTTATTTCGAAGTATAAATCGAGCTGGGAATATTACGAAGACCATGAATTTAAATCTGTTGGAAACAATTTTAGCAAACTTGAGGACATACAGGTTATTGGAGCTTCAAAACAGGTTTCTCAGATGAAATATGTAAGTGAATTACTCGCTCAAAATGATGCAAAAAACACAGCCTTAATATTAGGTGATGAATCCGTGCTACCCGTTGTTCTGAATTCGATACCGAAAAATATCAACGGAGTAAATATCACTATGGGGTATCAGCTAAAAGATCTGCCGATTACCAACTTTTTTTCGTTGTTGATTCAATTGCATTCTGATCAGAAATCGAGGGCTTATTTCAAGGATATTTTTAAGATTATCAATCACCCATTTGTCAGAGATAAATATTCAGATAGATTCAGAGTTTTGATAAATGAGTTTGTTCAAGATGTGGAGTTAAAAAACCGAACATTTATCAAATTGGAGGCGATTCTTGAGTTCTTTACTAAATGTGAGGATGATTTTGTTGCTGTTTTTAAAGGTATTTTTTCTGCATATGAAACACCCTTGGTTTTCATTTCAAGATTCAAGATTATCATTGAATTATTGAAAGATCAATCCAACGCTATTGAGCGAGAATCGCTTTATAGATTATTCACGATTTTTAATCAGCTATTAGAACTAGAGAAGAATTATGGCTATTTAGAAAACCTAAAAACACTGGGTTATTTCTTTGATCGCTTTTTGGGTAAAGAAAGTTTATATTTTCAAGGAGAACCCTTAACGGGACTTCAAATTATGGGGCTTTTGGAGACCCGAGCACTTGATTTTGAAAACTTGATTATTACAGGAGTAAACGAAGGTATTTTACCTAAGGATTCCAAGTCCAATTCATTTATTCCCTTTGATGTAAAAATGGCTTTTGGCCTGCCAACTTATAGAGAAAAGGACGCTATTTTTGCCTATCATTTTTTTCGACTGATTTCTCGTGCGAAAAAAGTGACCTTGTTATACAATTCCATCACCGATGATTTTGGTCAAGGAGAGCCAAGCCGATTACTGAAACAGCTGGAGTTATTAAAACCAAAACTTGCTAAATTGATGGTTACCCCTAAAGTGAATTCTCAGGCAATTCTGCCAAAAGAAATTCAGGTAATTCCGGAGGTTCAGGAGCGAATTACACAACAATTTAAATCGGGTCTGTCACCTACAGCAATCACTACGTATTTATACAATCCACTATCCTTTTATAAAAAATATGTTCTTAAAATTTATGAGGCAGAGGAGGTTGAGGAGACGATTGCAGCGAATACATTAGGGAATGTCATCCATTACAGTTTAAAAAGTTTATATGACCCTTACGTTGGTAATTTCGTATCTGTTTCAGATGTTCAGCAAATGATTGAAAAGAGTGATGATGAGGTCTCGAAATGGATCAATATAGAGATCAGGGAAGGGAATATTCAATCTGGGAAAAACCGATTGATTTATGAGGTGGCCAAGAAGTATGTACACAACTTTTTAAAATCCGAAGAAGAGTTACTTGCTGATGACAATAACGTTTTAAAAATCATCAGTTTAGAAGAGGATTATCGAACCGATCTGTACATTCCTGATTTGAATGAAACGGTTCATATTAAGGGCCAAATTGACCGTATTGATGAATTAAATGGCGAAGTTCGAATCATTGATTACAAAACTGGAAAAGTCGAACAGCGTAACCTTAATATCGGAAACTTAGAGAAGCTTAGAGATGAAAAGCATCACAAAGCCATTCAGTTATTGATCTATGCGATTCTGGCTATCAGCAGTGGTAAAATCGACGTTGATAAAACCTTAGTTGCCGGTAATATTTCTTTTAAAAATTTGAAAGCTGGCTTGCTACTTTTGAATTTTGCAGAACCTAGAAAGAAACACATCAATGAGATCACAAAAGAACGACTTGAAACCTTTCAAGAGATTTTAAAAAGCATCGTTAAAGATTTGGCAAACGAAAAGAGTTTTGTAGAAAATTTAGAAGCCAAATACTAAGCTCCTTTTAATACCAACAACGGAATATTGACGTAAAACTCAGACTTCTGAATGGTATTTTTTTCCAATAATTTTTGAAAAAAACCTCTTTTTCGAGTGCAAACACAAAGTAAATCTGGACTTACCGCATTCAAGTGTTCCAAAACACCTTGATAAGTGGTTCCATTTTCAGATTCGATAAATGAATCTTGAAGTTTGCTCAATTCAGGATCAATCACAGTATCAATATCCGTAAAACCGGGTGTTTTTACCAACAATAAATTAAGACTTGCATTAAATGCTTCTTTGATAAATGAAATGGGTCGAATCGCTTCAATTTGACTGATAACTCCAGATTTAAATGCCAATTGCATTTTTTCTATCCGTTTGAAAGAATAGTTTTCTGGAATCGCTAATAATGGAATTTTAGTCTGTTTCACTAAACTTCCTGCCGTTTTGCCAAGGTATAATTCCTCTTTAATGCTATTACTTTTCGTTCCAACAATAATCAGATCAATTCCGATTTCGTTATTCACATCAGCAATGCTATCCAAGACGTTTCCGCGGGCTGCAACCATTCCAACCTCAACGTTTTTCGTGTCTACACTATCAATAATGGTTTTGATGTATAGATTTGTTTCACGTTCCAAAATGGCATTAATATTTATCATAGCACCAGCTTTATTTAGCCCGCTATACGCTCTAAAAACGAAAACCTTAGCATTAATGTTTGCGGCAAAATCTATAGCATATTGCAAAGAGTTTTTTGCTGAATCCGTATCGCCGATTGGTACTAGAATGTGTTTCATCATGGAACAATTTGGGTACAAAATTAGTCTTTTTTTAAAAACATCAGATTTTTTAAAACTTCAGAATCCTCGTACTTTTGCAAAAATTTTCTTTTTTTGGCGCAAGATATTTCGATAACAAACATCAATAGGCTAGCAATACCTGCTTTAATTGCTGGTATCGCAGAGCCAATTTTATCCATCACCGATACTGCAATTATTGGAAATATGGATGTGAATGCGACAGAGAGTCTTGCGGCTGTTGGAATAGTTGGGGCATTTATATCGATGTTGGTGTGGGTGTTCGGTCAGATACGAAGTGCCATTTCATCCATCTTAAGTCAGTATTTGGGAGCCAATAAGATTGATCAGGTGAAGGAATTACCTTCTCAGGCAATCGCAATTATTTTATTGGGCAGTTTTTTGGTTATCCTTTTAACGTATCCAATATCTGAGCAAATTTTTAGGTTATATAACGCTAAAGATTTGGTATTAAACTACTGTGTAGATTATTTTAATATTCGAATTTTCGGTTTCCCTTTTGCCCTCCTTGTATTTGCCATTTTCGGAATTTTTAGAGGGCTGCAAAACACATTTTATCCAATGGTTATAGCGATTGTTGGTACGATTATCAATATTGTTTTAGATGTTGTATTGATTTACGGAATAGAAGGGTACATACCTGCAATGCACATCAAAGGCGCGGCTTATGCGAGCGTTATTGCTCAGGCCTCAATGGCTTTAATTTCAATTGTATTACTGCTTCGAAAAACCTTTATCAATCTTCGAATTTGCTTTCCATTTCATCCAGAAATTAAACGTCTACTGGGTATGGTTGGTAATTTATTTATTCGAACAATTGCCCTTAATATAGCCTTGTATTTGGCGACGGCTTATGCCACTTCCTATGGGAAAGAATATATCGCGGCCTATACCATTACTATAAACCTTTGGTTGCTCGCCGCCTTTATGATTGATGGTTTTGCTAGTGCTGGAAATATTTTAAGCGGAAAGCTTTTGGGCGCAAAGCAATACGGTCTGCTCATTAAATTGAGTAATCGATTATTGGTCTATGGATTAGTTACAGGTGTCATTATGGCGGGAGTCGGATTTTTATTTTACAATTTTATCGGGGGCGTATTTACCAAAGAAACTCAGGTCCTAAATGAATTTTATACTGTTTTTTGGTTTGTATTGTTGTCGCTTCCAGTAAGCGCGATCACATTTATTTTTGATGG
>Ga0213864_10000757_pt1 | contig 14796 bp, 15 predicted proteins | sample PICome_5_FD_160078 | JGI IMG/M metagenome (GOLD analysis project Ga0213864, IMG submission 160078) | Coastal seawater microbial communities near Pivers Island, North Carolina, United States - PICO247 | ecosystem: Environmental > Aquatic > Marine > Coastal | place: USA: North Carolina... | reverse complement strand
CACTGGACTTTAGTGCAATTACTGTCACTGGTATTGGTGGCGGTGGTTCTTTCAACGGAGAGAATGGTGCAGTAAATACATCTGCAAAGGGTGACATCTTCAGAGTTCATGAACAACAACTAGACACTGATGTTACTATTGCATCAACAGACAATGCATTGGCAGCGGGGCCACTCACCATTGCATCTACAGTAACACTCACAGTGAGTGGAAACTTGACGATTGTATAGGGGATAGAGAATGGCATCAACATTAACAGTAGATAACATTGTAGGGGCAACATTATCAAGTGTTGTTGATATTCCTAATCATGTAATTGGTATGTCACATGATACATGGAGTAACACTGTTGGAACTCAATCTTACACATCTACTTCTTATACAGATATGGCAGGAACAGATATTTCATACACTCCAAAGAAAAGTGATAGTCTAATTGTGGTTCAATGGAATATTCAAGCAAGGGCCCTTGCTCCTTCTGGACAGGATTTGCGTTATTTTATTAGAACAGCTTTAGATGGAACTGGAAGTAGAGAGTATGATATTGTGGGAGATAACTTGGGTAAACTTGGTGATAGTGTATGGGTGCCTCAATGGATCAATATTACACAACAATTCAATTCAACTGGTTCTGCTATGGCATTTAAGGTTCAAACAAAGGCTCACACTTCTGGTAATTACTTGCAACTCCCCCATCATGGCGACAATCTAAATCATATTAGTAAAACAGTTTGGGAGATCGCACAATGAGCACATTAGCAGTAAACACAATTCAGGCAGAAACAGGTTCAACAGTTACAGTTGCTAGTGGACACGCTTTAGATGCATCTGCTGGACTAACAGTTCCAACAGGACATATCATTCAAGTAGTTCAATCAACAACGGAATCCACAATAGATTTTCATAGTTCACAGTATGCTAATTTAATGAATGTAGACATCACACCAACATCATCTTCTAGTAAATTTCTTGTTATGTTTTCTGGAATTATAGATTCAATTGGTGATAGTTACTTTCATGCTAGATTTTCTAAAACGGTAGGTGGAACTAAATCAACAATATATGATGCATGGGCCCATGGCGCTTTGAATTTTGGTTCAAGTAACCAACATGGTGGTGGTTATGCTATGAATTACATAGATACGCCAGGAACTACAGATACAATTACTTACCATATTGATGGACATGATATAGGTGGAAACACAAATTGTAGACTAAATGCTTCGGGAAGTTCTACACTTACAGTTATGGAAATATCTGGATAAATGATTAAACAGGAGAAAAAATAATGGCAACAGTATCAGACGCATTAAATGCTCTTGGTATTAACGAATGGATTCTTAGAGGCGAACCTACAAATGCAGAAGAATTTGGGGCAATGTTTCGTAAGGTTACAGGTGCAACAGCGGACGGTTCTGCAATTGAATCAGATAACTCTGCTGATTGGGGTGTGTCTTGGGATGAAGTCAATGTTAAACTTCAAGACTTGAACGCAAGAGAACCACTGGAAAATCTAAGAAAAGAAAGAGACAGACTTATTGCTGAAACAGATTGGTGGGCAAGTTCTGACCTTACAATGACGGCAGAACAGACTGCATATCGTCAGGCACTTCGTGATATTACAGAGGACTATAGTTCTCTTGATGATGTCGTGTGGCCTACAAAACCATAAGGTTATGAGATGTCTAACCAGACTGATATTCTAGATAATGTTCTTGGTGTTACAGATATTGTGGAAACAACAACCAGAGAAGTAACGCCTCCGAAACCAGTTCTTGTTCCAGAAACAAAACTGAATGAAGAGGACATTGACAATGATTATAAATATCAGAGAGAAAACTTTTATAATCTGATAGAAAGAGGACAGGATGCAATTGATGGTATCCTAGACCTTGCAAGAGAATCAGAACATCCTAGAACCTATGAAGTTGCTGGGAACTTGATAAAACAGGTTGCAGAAGTCACAGAGAAACTTGGAGACTTACAATCAAAGATGAAGAAACTCAAAGAAGTTCCTAACTCTGCACCAAAGAATGTCACAAACGCATTATTTGTGGGAAGCACAGCAGAACTACAGAAGATGTTAAAAGGAAAAGAATAAGATGCCATTAACTAGAATTAGACAAACGGCGATTGGTAACGATAGTATTACCACTGCAAAACTGGATGACACTTCTGGTGGTTTGACACTGCCTGGCGTAGAATATGTTAAAGTTCCAGTAGGAACAACCGCACAGAGGCCAGGAAGTGCTGCTGCTGGTGAACTTAGATTCAACTCAGATTTGGGTATTCTAGAACAATGGAATACAAATACTAATAGTTGGCAGGGAATTGATTCTCCTCCAATCATTTCTTCGGTTTCATATCCAAGTCCTGTTACTGCTGCTGATCCAGCTGGTGGCGAAACAATAACTCTTACAGGAACAAACTTTACATCTGGTTCTAGTGTTACGGTTGGTGGAACTGCTGCATCCTCAGTTACACTTGTTAATTCAACAACTATTACATTTACATCACCAGCAAAGTCTGCTGGAGATTATGATGTAAGATTGACAGGTGGAAGCGGACTTGCCGCTACACTAACAAATGGTATTTCTTATAATGGAACTCCATCATTTACAACCGCCAGTGGTAATGTTGGTAGTGTAGAAGATGATATAGCAATGTCTACGATTAACATTGTTGCAACAGAAACAGATGGTGGAGCAATCACTTATGCAATCACTACTGGTGCGTTGCCTACTGGCGTTTCAATGAGTTCTGCTGGTGCAATTACTGGAACACCAAATGTTAATCCTACTGGTAATACAGACTTCAACTTTACTGTAACTGCAACTGATGATGAGAATCAGACAAATACAAGAAACTTTATTCTAACTGTTGTTCGTCCAGTATATACTTACGAAATTACTCAATCATTAACATTTAATGACGGCGCTCTTCCTTACATAGATAGATTCCCATCAAGTGATGGTAATAGAAAAGTTTGGACATCATCCTTTTGGATTAAAAGAGCGCAAACAGGGCAAGCCCACTACTTATGGTCTGGCGGTGCTTATAGTGGTAATGATGGAATTGCCGCAATTTATATCAACACTGATGATAAAATTCACATATACTATGATACTTCTGGGTCAAATCCAGCTGGAGCGGTTTCTGCAAAAACGCTAACTGATACCACAAATTGGTATCACATTGTTTGGGCAGTTGATGCTGCCAATACCCAACACAAAATTTGGGTTAATGGTGAAAGATGGGATACTGACACATCTAAATATCCACCAAACTTCGACTATGGTATGAATAAGAGTGGAACTGTATCTAGATTTGGAACACAGGCCTGGGGTGCTGGTAATTATTTTGATGGTTATCTTGCAGAGATGCATCATATTGATGGTCAGTATTTGGATTACACATATTTTGCAGAAGAATACAATGGTGTGTGGATTCCTAAAAACTTTGATGTTTCTACAACGCCGGCCGCATCTTATGGAACGAATGGTTTCTCATGGGCAAAGACAACTGCTCCCGGCATCTATGTAGAAACCGATGGTAAAACACCATTTGGAGATATGACAGGACAAAGTGGACTTGCTGCTGCATTTGATGGAAATGTTTCAACTACATATTCCAATTCTGCACAGGCAACTGGTTCTGGATATGTCGGAGTAGACTTGGGTTCTGGAAACGAGGTTGCTCTAACTGGTGCCTTCGTGTATACTACACAATATGGAATTTTAGGTTCTGGTGGTTCTACTATTGATCTTCAACTTTGGGGGTCAAACACTTCGCCTACTAGTGCATCTGATGGAACAATGATTGCATCTACAGGCGCCAAAGCAGATTTTTCAACCAATCAGGGCGACTTTAGATGCGTTGCTGGTTCTAACTCCACTGCATATCGTTATATTTGGGTAAGAGGTGTTACTAATACTGATGACTTCTTCTGTTCTGAAGTTGAGTTTTTCAAAGATGGGCCATCTACAGTAGGTGACGGTTGGAACACATTAGAAGGTAGAAATTATGGTCAATGGAGAGAATCATGCAGACAAGATTCACCAACTAATAATTTCCCGACTTGGGATTCTAGAGGAAACTTTGGTGGGTTTACCTATTCTCAAGGAAGTAATGACATTAACACAAATCATCCAGGCAATGATTTAGGTTGTGCTATCACTATGATGTTCCCATCTACTGGTAAATGGTATTGGGAAGAATATATTTCAATATCAGATTCGTCCGATGCTAGAAACGCACATTATCTAGAAAGAGAAAGTGCTAGTTATAAAACTGCTGGAACAGTATCAACTTATCCAGACAACTCTCTTGGACAGGGAAATTATTTTTCATTTAGTTGCCAAAGCACTTCTTTGAGTGGCCCAACGGTAAACTCAAATCTAAACGAAGCTGCAAGAACTAATGGTGGTGGAGTGTTTGCATTTGCTTATGATGCAGACAATGGACAGGTTTGGATAGTTAAAGATGGGGCAATTGATACATCAACAACTGCTAATGTAACTGGACTTGATACTGGCGTTCCTAGAATTTGGGTAGTGAGAGAAGGGTCTGGAACAGTAAGTGGGGGGAATAGACTAAATTTTGGTAATAACCCTAGTATGTCTAGTTCAACAACTTTTGGAACTAATACTGATTCTAATGGTGTTGGTAAATTCTTTTATGCAGTGCCTTCTGGTTATAGTGCGCTCTGTTCAAAGAATATTCGAGAATTACTATATTCTCATACACTAGATAATGGTGTAGATAAGGGTTTTGCTGCAAAGACATATACAGGTAACGGAACTAATCCAACAACTTTGACATATGACATGGCACCAGACTTATTCGCCACAAAGAATGTTGAATCTGGTTATAACTGGGCAGTCTATGATACAGTCAGAGGCGCACTTGATGAAATTTCATTCTCTACTTCAAACGCTGCTAATACTGAAACTGTTGGACTAACATCATTTACTTCTACTGGTGTGGTTGTTGGCAATAGGGCAAACATGAATGAAAACACAAAAAGATATACTTCTTTTGCATGGAAGGCTGGTGGCGCTCCAACTGCAACAAATACAGGTGGACAGACCCCAACATCTGGTTCGGTAATGATTGATGGTGTTGCATCTACTGATGCACTACCTAGTGCTGACATTTATCCTAAAAAGATTAGTGTAAGTCGTGACTACGGATTCTCTATCGTAAGATATACTGGTGATGGTGGTTCTCCAAAGAATATTCCTCATCTAATAAACAAAACACCATCGCTGGTGATGGTAAAGAATATTGATGAAAACTCTAGAAGATGGCAAGTGTGGTGCGCTGGAAACAATGGTTCAAACAATCTATTGTTGTCTGATGCTGCCGAGTCTGGTTATAGTTCTAGAGTTGCTGGAGAAAATCTGACTTCATCACTATTCCAAGTTGAAGATTCAGATCCAAACGGAAATGCCTTTGTCAATAAGAGTGGGGTAGATTATATTGCCTATCTATGGGCAGAAGTTGATGGTTTCTGTAAGGCTGGATATTATCACTTTAATGGTTCTGCTAACGGGCCCGTAGTCAACTGTGGATTTAGACCCTCTGTTGTATGGGTTAAGAGAATCGGTGGCGGAACTGGTGCATGGGATTTTTGGAGTGATGAAGAAGAACCACAAAATCCAATGGGTAAACAGGGTTATATTCATGCTTCTAGTGCCTCGTCAACTTCGCTGGATCACGACATTGACTTCTTTGGAAATGGTTTCCAGATTAAAGATACATCTTCATCTGTAAATACATCAACTGGTTCTCCTAGATATTTCTATATCGCATGGGCAGATACACCACAGAAGTTCTCAGTTGCGTATTAAAAAATAGAACTATGTTATGTCAAATTATGAACACTATCTTGGAAACCCACTACTAAAGAAAGCGAATGTTCCTGTCGAATGGACAAAGGAACAAGTTCTTGAATATCAGAAGTGTATGGAAGACCCCATATACTTTATCAAGAATTATATCAAGATTGTATCTCTAGATGAGGGTCTCGTGCCCTTTGAGATGTATGATTTCCAAGAAGACATTGTAGATACAATTCACAACAATCGTTTTACGATTTGTAAACTCCCTAGACAGTCTGGTAAATCAACAACACTTATTTCTTATGTGTTGCACTATGTTCTGTTCAATGCGAACATGAATGTTGCAATCCTTGCCAACAAGGCCGCAACTGCAAGAGATATTCTAGGAAGACTTCAACTCGCATACGAAAACCTACCTAAGTGGTTACAACAAGGCGTTATGTCTTGGAACAAAGGTTCACTTGACTTAGAGAACGGTTCTCGTGTAGTTGCATCATCCACATCTTCTTCTGCTGTTCGTGGTGGTTCTTACAATATGTTGTTCTTGGACGAATTTGCTTTCGTTCCACAGAATGTTGCAGAGGACTTCTTTAGTTCGGTATATCCTACAATCTCATCTGGTAAGTCTACCAAAGTTGTTATCGTATCAACTCCTAACGGTATGAACTTGTTTTACAAGTTGTGGACAGATGCAGAGAATGGACGGAACTCCTATAATATCATAGATGTTCACTGGAGTCAAGTTCCAGGCCGTGATGAGAAGTGGAAAGAAGAAACCATTTCAAACACCTCTAAGGAACAATTCCAAAGAGAATTTGAGTGCGAGTTCTTGGGTTCTACCAATACACTTATACATCCATCTAAGATTAAGTCAATGGCATTTCTCAATCCTATTCAGTCTAATGCTGGATTGGATATGTATGAGAAACCGAAAGAAGGACATCTATACACAGTAGTATGTGATGTTGCAAGGGGAACACAGAACGACTATTCTGCATTCCTTGTATTTGATGTTACAACAGTTCCTTATAAGATTGTTGCGAAATATCGTAATAACGAAATTAAACCTCTACTCTTTCCTAATATTATTCACGATGTTGCGACTGCATATAACACCGCATACACATTAGTTGAGGTAAATGATATTGGTGAACAAGTTGCATCTGCACTACAGTTTGACTTAGAGTATGAGAACCTTATCATGGCATCCATGCGTGGGCGTGCGGGTCAGGTGATTGGTGGTGGTTTTAGTGGGGGTAAAGCGCAATTGGGTGTAAGAACCACTAAGGCTGTAAAATCACTAGGATGTTCTAACCTCAAACAGATTATTGAAACAGACAAGTTAATTATACAAGATTATGACTTAATCAATGAGTTTTCGACATTCTCACAAAAGGGACAGTCATACGAGGCAGAAGATGGACACACAGATGACCTTGCAATGTGTTGTGTAATCTTTGCATGGTTAATTCAACAAACATACTTCAAAGAGTTGACAGATGATGATATTCGTGCTAGAATGTTCCTAGAACAACAACATCAACTAGAACAAGACATGGCACCGTTTGGATTTATTGATGATGGTATCAATGATTATGGAGAAACTATTGTAGATGAGTATGGAACTCGTTGGAGTCCAGTGGTTCGTTCTTATGATTCCGATTGGTAGAAATCTCTAAAAACCTACATAATATCAATAATATCGTTTTTTAGTTTAAGGAAACAATTCGCACAAACGACTTTGGATTGATTGATTAAGCCCATAACTTCTGTTCTGGATTCCTCATTCAATCCTTTTCTTTTGGTTAAAGAACGGATTTTCCTCTCATGAGGATAAAACTGGAGACAGGCAGTTTCAGATTCACCACAGTGACAACACATTCTATCCCCAAGATATTCATTAACCCATATCTTGCGTTTACGATAGTTTCTCTGTGATACTTTCTTTATGGTATCTTTGTATTTCTGATAGTGCTCCGACATAAAACTATTTATGTGCTGCTAAACCTATAAAAAATCGTCTGGAAAGATGTGTTTTTATAAATATAATTGAAATTTGAGGATAACCTTAGATTATTAAATCCATAAAGGAGAAACAGAGATGGCATTTCAACTATCCCCTGGCGTGCTAGTCAAAGAAATTGATCTGACCAATATTGTTCCTGCTGTTGCAACCTCTATCGGTGCGATTGCTGCTGGATTCCCACAGGGCCCAGTAGAAGAAATCATTCCGATTGGTTCAGAAGCAGAATTGGCATATTTCTTTGGTAAACCAAACTCAGATAACTTTGAGACTTGGTTCACTGCCGCTAACTTTCTTCAATACGGAAACGCTCTTCGTGTAGTTCGTGCAGACACAGCCGCTGTCAACGCTACCGCAGACGGAACTGGATTGAAGATTAAAAATGACACAGATTATGAAGATAACTATGCTGATGGTTCTGGTTCTGTTGGTGAGTGGGCTGCAAAATTCCCAGGCACATACGGAAACTCTATCGGTGTTTCAGTTTGTTCATCTGCAACTGCATACGAACAGACAGTTACTTCAACAGTAGATGGTGCTCACAGTATTGGTGCAACGACACTTGCTGTTACTGACGGAACAGAGTTCAGTGTTGGTGACATCATTTATCTACAAGAAACAAATGGACAACAGTATGAAGTTACTGCAATCGCAACTAACGACCTAACTATTCGTCAACTAGACAACCCTAACGGTGGTGGTCTAAAGACTGCAATGGCAGGTGGTGAAGCAATTCGCAGACGCTGGAAGTTCTATGACCTATTCGATGCTGCCCCAGGCACATCAACATGGGCTGCTGGTAAAAACCTTGCTAGTGATGAACTTCATGTTGTAGTTTATGACAGAGATGGTGGTATCACTGGTTTTGATGCTGACATTGCTGGACAGAGAACTACTGCTGTTCTAGAAACATTCGCATTTGCATCACAGGCAAATACTGCAAAAACACCACAAGGTGGAACAAACTTCTACGCAAATGTTGTGAACACTGGTTCAGAATATGTTCGTTGGATGGATCATGATGCCACCCTAACAAACGCTGGAACTACTCTTGCATCTGGTGGAACTTATGCTTCTAGTGCTGGTAATGATGGTGTTCTCACAGATACACTTTCTGGTGGAACTGACGACAACCCAACTATTGGTGAACTAGACATTGCATATCAGTTGTTTGCTGATGTTGACACAGTAGATGTAAACCTAGTTATGGCAGGAACTTGTCCTGCTTCAACAGATGGTGTAACACACGCAACCATGATTATCGACCTCTGTGAGGCTCGTAAAGATTGTGTTGGTTTCATCTCTCCTCGTAGAGAAGATGTTGTTGGTGTAACTACTGGTGCTGCACAGACAACTAATGTTGTAGGTTTCTTTGACCAACTTGCAAGTTCATCTTATGCAGTATTCGATTCTGGATACAAGTATATGTATGATAAGTATAACGATGTATACCGTTATGTTCCGCTAAACGGTGACATTGCCGGACTCGCTGCAAACACCGATAATGTTGCAGAGCCTTGGTATTCACCCGCTGGTTATAACAGAGGACAGATTCGTGGCGCAGTTAAGGTTGCATTCAACCCAACTAAGGCACAGAGAGATATTCTCTACCCTGCCCGTGTCAACCCTGTAATGACACAGCCTGGACAAGGAACAGTGTTGTTTGGTGACAAGACTGCATTGGCAAGACCATCTGCATTCGACAGAATCAATGTTCGTAGATTGTTCATTGTTCTTGAGAAGGCGATTGCGACTGCTGCTAAGTTCCAACTGTTTGAGTTCAACGATGAGTTTACTCGTGCTCAGTTCAGAAACTTGGTAGAACCGTTCTTGCGTGATGTTCAAGGTCGTAGAGGTATCACTGACTTCTCAGTTGTTGCCGATGAGACTAACAACACAGGTGAAGTAATTGATAGAAATGAGTTTGTTGCAGACATCTACATCAAACCTGCTCGTTCAATTAACTTTATTACACTTAACTTTATTGCTGTTAGAACTGGTGTTTCTTTCAGTGAGATTGGCGGATAAGGAGATAAAAAATGGCTAGTATTGATGAATTCAAAGCTTTCCTTGACGGCGGTGGTGCTCGTGCCAATCAGTTTAAGGTAACACTAACAACCCCAACAGGAATTAGCACAGGACTTCCAACTGTAACTGCTTCTTTCCTTATTAAGACTGCTGCGTTGCCTGGGCAAACAATTACTGACATTCCAGTAAACTTTAGAGGTAGAATCCTCTATGTTGCTGGTGACAGATCGTTTGAGCCTTGGACAACTACTATTCTTAATGATACTGATTTTGCTCTAAGAAACGGTATTGAAAGATGGATGAGTGGTATCAATGACTTGGAAACAAGTATTGGTAGAACTAATGTGTCTCAATATACTGCTGATCTTACAGTAGAACAGTTGGATAGAGAAGAGAATATTCTAAAAACTTATGTTCTTAGAAACTGTTGGCCAACTGCTGTTGGACAGATCGACTTGAATATGGACACAGTAAGTGAAATTGAAACCTTTGATGTGACATGGAGATACACATCATTTAGTGCTTCAGGCGTATAATCCAGTTTGACAAACCTACTAAATAGTAGGGTAAAAACTAGGAGAACTATAGTATGGCTGAACTATTTGGTTTCAGAATCACAAGAGCGAATCAAGGGAAGGGGAGTGATGGTTTCACGGCCCCTTCCACTGATGATGGAACTCTTGACATCGTATCGGGTGGAGGTCTTTATGCCTCCATTCTCGATATGGATGGTCGTGATCGTAATGAACTTGATTTAATTCGTAGATATAGAGATATTGCACAACAACCAGAGTGTGATAGTGCGATTGAAGATATTGCGAATGAAGCGATTGTCTCTGACGAAAGGGGACAATCGGTATCTATTTCCCTCGACAGATTAGAACTTTCCCCAAACATCAAATCTAAAATTAGAGATGAGTTTGATGAGGTATTGCGTCTACTCGACTTTAATGCAAAGGGACATGACATCTTTAGAAGATGGTATGTTGACGGACGCATTTATTATCACAAAGTAATTGATAAGAAGTCGCCTCGTAAGGGGATTCAAGAAGTAAGATATATTGACCCTCGCAAAATTCGTAAGGTGAGGGAACAAAGAAAAGAAAAAGATATTGCAACTGGGCTTGATATTGTCAAAGGTGTTGATGATTATTACCTATACAATGATAAGGGTATAGATCAAAACACTGGAACATCAAGTGGTATTAAAATTACCGCAGACTCAGTTACTTACTGCCCTTCTGGACTTGTTGATATGCACAAAGGAACTGTCCTTTCATATCTAAACAAGGCAATCAAACCTGTTAATCAGTTGCGTATGATTGAGGATGCGTTGGTTATCTATCGTATCTCTCGTGCGCCCGAAAGACGAATCTTCTACATTGATGTTGGTAACTTGCCTAAGGTAAAGGCAGAGGCATACCTCAAAGATGTGATGAATCGTTATCGTAACAAACTTGTTTACGATGCAAGAACTGGTGAGATTAGAGATGACAGAAATCATATGTCCATGTTGGAAGATTTCTGGTTGCCTCGTAGAGAAGGTGGTAGAGGAACAGAAATTACTACTCTTCCAGGCGGTTCAAACTTGGGTGAGATTGATGATATTAAATACTTCCAACAGAAGTTGTATCGTTCACTCAATGTTCCAATTTCAAGACTAGAGGCCGAGAACTCATTCAGTATCGGTCGTTCTGATAACATTACAAGGGACGAACTCAAATTTACAAAGTTCGTTCAAAAACTTCGTAAGAAGTTTACCGTTCTATTTCAAGACATTCTAAAGACACAGTTGGTGTTAAAGGGTGTTATTGCGGTAGAAGAATGGGAAACAATCAAAGAACACCTACAATTTGATTTCCTACAAGATGGACACTTCACAGAGTTGAAGAATGCAGAGATTATGCAGAACCGTCTAGATATGTTGGGTCAAATTGAAAGTTATGTAGGTGCATATTTCTCTAAGGAATATGTTAAAAAGAACATCCTAAGAATGACTGATGAAGAGATTGAAGAAATCGAAAATCAGATTAAGGATGAATCGGGCGGAGATATGGGAGCCGATCCAATGGGACAGGATGACGGTATGTTCGCACAAAACGATCCAAAACAAGGAGATAAATAATGGAAGCAGTAAAAGACTTTGTTGATTCTATTGCTAAAGGCGACAACCTTGAAGCAGAAACTCATTTTAATACTGCACTTGCACAAAAAGTGGGTAGCGCATTAGAAACAAAAAGAATGGAAGTTGCGAAATCATTCGTGACAGACCATATTCCAGAGGTAGAAGAAGATAGTGAGTAAGACGATTTCTGAACTCTATAAAGAGTTACCAGAAAAAGATGAGCATAAAATGTCTAAGGAGTATAAGAAATTATCTCCTAAGATGAAGAATGCTGTTGACGCTATTTTCAAGGAAATGGAGTCTAAACCCTCAGATTTCCTAAATACTTTTGACAAAACTATTACAAAAGTCTCAAAAGAGTTTAGAGTTCCGCCAAAGAAACTTTTAGACTATTTTGAGAATGAAGTATTAACAGTAATTTAGGAAGAAGAACCATGCAAGTAAAAGGTAACGCAACTGCCCTATCTGGAACAACTCAGTTCACTGAAGCTGGTGCAGTTTGGGTATTTAACACTGGTTCTGCTGGAACGGTTACAGTTCGTAATGTCGGAGACACTGCTGATGTAGGAACAATTTATGTTGGCGGTGGTGCTGGTATTGTTGTTCATCTACATCCTGGCGAGGGCATTCGTGGTGCAGGCACCATGTATGGAACACATATAGTTGCAGCGGGGTATTAAGACATGAAACTTATTGCAGAACAGATACAAGAAGTTGAATACATCGTAGAAGAAAAAGACGGTGGATCAAAAGAAATGAAGATTCGTGGAATCTTCATGCAGGCAGACCAGAAAAATAGAAATGGTCGTGTCTATCCATTTGGTGTGCTTCAAAAAGAAGTCACCAGATATAATAAAGAATTTGTTGCTGAAGGTCGTGCATTCGGGGAACTGGGACATCCAGAAGGCCCCACTGTCAATCTTGACAGAGTATCGCACATGATCACAAAACTGGAAGCGGATGGAAAGAACTTTATTGGTGAGGCGAAACTGCTCTCTACTCCAATGGGGGAAATTGCGAAAGCACTAATTAAGGACGGTGGTAAACTTGGTGTCTCTTCAAGAGGCATGGGTTCACTGGAGTCTAAAGGCGGTGCAAACTATGTGAAAGATGATTTTTATCTTGCCACTGCGGCAGATATTGTTGCAGACCCTTCTGCACCTCAGGCCTTCGTTGAAGGTATCATGGAAGGTAAAGAGTGGGTTTGGGATAATGGAATCTTGAAAGAAGTAGAGATTGCAAAAATCAAGGATGAGATCAATGAAGGTGTAAGACGCAGAAACGATAAGGTTTCCGCACTTGCGTTTGCAAAGTTCTTGTCAAAACTTTAATCATTATAAATATGTTAAGATAACAACTCAAGGAGAAAATCCCAATGTCAGATCTAGACAAGACAATTGAGGAACTCGAAGCAGAAGTTCAGGCGGAACTTGAAGAAGCCGCTCAGAATGCCCCAACAAAGGGTGCTGCTAAGGGTGATCCAATGGAAAAAGTAGAGGGTGAAGTCCAAGACTTGGGTGGTGCCGGTGCTGATACACCACAAGAGAAATCTGCTTCGCATAACAATGCGGCAAAAGCAAAAAAGGTTTCTGGTGATGCACAACAGAAAGGTGCTGCTGGAGAACAGGGCGGTGAACCCACTGCGACTAAAATCCAAGAACCTCTTGCTGCTGGTGTAGAAATAGACCATGACGGAGAGGAACTAGAAGAAGCTCGTATGACTAAAGAGATGATGAAGGCAGAAATGCAGAAGAAAATGGAAAGCATGAAAGCCCAAGACCTCAAGGCTGCATACGAAGCAATGTGTAACGGTGAAGGTTACGGTGCAAAAGAAGAGGAGTCAGTTGACGAATCTACTCTTGAAGACCGCCTATCATCTGTAGATGTCTCTGAAGATGTTTCTGCACTTACTGAAGGTGAAGAACTATCTGAAGAATTCAAAGATAAGGCTGCTACAATTTTTGAAGCCGCTGTCAAATCTAAACTTCGTTCTGAAGTCGAAAGAATTGAGATGTCAAAAACTCAAGAAGTCGCTGAAGAAATCAACAGAGTTCGTGACGAGTTGACTGAAAAAGTTGACAACTACATGAACTATGTCGTAGAAGAGTGGATGAAAGAAAACGAAATTGCAATTGAAAGAGGTCTCAAAGGTGAGATTGCTGAAGATTTCATTTCGGGTCTTAAATCTCTATTTGAAGAACATTACATTGATGTTCCAGATGAGAAGTATGACCTTCTAGGAACTCAGTCTGAAAAGATTGATGAACTAGAGTCTAAACTCAATGAACAGATTGAAAAGACTGCTGCTATTAAGGCACAGAATGACAAACTGATTCGTGAGTCAGTCTTTGCAGAGGTTTCTTCTGACCTTGCTGATACAGAGGTCGAGAAGTTTAAGTCTCTTGCAGAGGATGTTGATTTTACTGATGAAGATGCTTTCAGAAGTAAACTCGACACGCTTAAGGAAAGTTATTTTCCAAAGGCAACCACTATCGCTGAATCTGTAGACACTGAATCTGACGGTTCTGATGCCTTCGATACAACTGGTGCAATGGCCGCTTACATGGCTGCGATCAGTAAAAATGTAAAGCGAGCTAATGAGAAATAAGGTGAAAACCATATTTTTTATAAATATTATTAGAAAAACTCAATAAGGAGAAACTACAATGTTCCAAACAGAACATCTACAGGAAAAGTGGCAGCCAGTCCTAGAGCACAATGATCTTCCAGAGATCAAAGACTCTTATCGTAAGGCTGTAACCACAGTAATCCTAGAA
>Ga0213864_10000756_pt1 | contig 14802 bp, 7 predicted proteins | sample PICome_5_FD_160078 | JGI IMG/M metagenome (GOLD analysis project Ga0213864, IMG submission 160078) | Coastal seawater microbial communities near Pivers Island, North Carolina, United States - PICO247 | ecosystem: Environmental > Aquatic > Marine > Coastal | place: USA: North Carolina | collected... | reverse complement strand
TCGCGCGCGTCTCGAAAGAAAGAAAGAAAGAAACGACGACGACGATGTGGTCCGCGACACTGGCGTGGGAAAACTTGTGGGGCTCGAGTGAGGAGTTTCTTCAGCAGTTGGGCCCGCGGTACGTGTTTAACATTTTCCGCGTCCTCGTTTCCGTGTCCTCGGGACAGCGGTTGCGAGGCAAGTTTCCGCACCCGTTGTCCAGGTTTGTGTCGGCGTGGCAGATCTTGGCCGTGGCGCTGACGTTCGTGCCGCACGAATACGGTTTGTACGCGTACTCGAGCGGCATCATGGCGTTCACGTTTGGCGTCATGGTCTTCTGTCACCCGGGCGGTGCGGGCGTGAACGCGCTCTACTGCGCCTTCTCAAACTATTTCGCCTTCCTCGCGTGGCGCGGGCTCGGCGGGCTCGATCAGATGTGGCCGATGAATTCCATGGGTCAGTACGAGTTCCAAATGAAGTGCATGAACGCGGGCTTTGTCGTCGGCGTCGTAGAGGGCTACCAGCGCTGCAAGCGTTGGTACGTCGAGCTCATTGCGGCGCAGGACGCGTCGGAGGTTGAAAACATGAAGAAAATGAAAAAGGCAAAGTCTAAGAAGGATAAGTGATCGAGATGGGTGCGAGGACGGGCACGTGGTTCTATTATTTTCATTCTTCACAAGTCATCTTGGCGAGGTAAATTCTAAAAAACAAGTAGCGGTAATAATAATGGTTCCTAGACATTCATTCATTCAGTTTCACTTTGTATCGTTTTAAGACGCGTTATCCTTCTTGTCTTCGTCGGCGAGCGACTGCGAACTGTTACGTCTGTGAATGGACGCAGTCGTGGCTAGGTTGCGCAAAAAGTCTTCGTTGCGCTTGCTTCCGCTCCCACTCACGAGGGCGTTAAACTTGCCGCTCTTGTCCTTCAACAATTCATCCGGTTCGCCAAACTCGGCGAGTTCACCCTTGTCCAAGAAAGCCACCTTGTCGCTATCCATGATGGTGTTCAAGCGGTGCGCAATGGTGAGCGTGGTGCAGTGGCTGAAGGCTTCACGAACAGTCTTTTGAATGAGCGCGTCGCTGTCCATGTCGACGGAAGCCGTCGCCTCGTCCATCATCAAAACGCGAGATTGTCGAAGTAACGCTCGTCCCATGCACAGCAATTGACGCTGACCGAGAGAAAAGTTGGTACCGTTATCGATCACCTCCATGTCGAGACGCTTGACACCCTTTTCAACCATGGATCGGAGGCCAACCTTCTCGAGAACCTCCCACACGGCGTCATCCTTGTGCTCGTCAAACGGATCCAAGTTGGTTCGAATCGTGCCGGCAAACATGAACGGGTCTTGCGGAATCATCGCCATTTTCGACCTGAGATCGCGCAAGCCGAGCGTGCGGATATCGATTCCATCCAACCTCACTGTGCCAGAAGCTGGCTCGACGATGCGGAAGAGAGCCACAAACATGGACGATTTCCCGCTGCCAGTCCTGCCGCAGATGCCAATCTTCTCACCTGGGTTGACGGTGAAGGTTAAATTCTTCAAGACTAAAGGTAATCCGGGTCGGTAGCGCATGCTGAGGTTATCCACTTCGATTTTGCCCTTCTTCGGCCAATCCACCGGGATACCGAGCGCCACGTTCGCGTCCGTCTCGTGCGCGCCCTCAAGTTCCTTGTCCAAGTATTCGACGACGCGCTCGACGGCGTTCATCTTGGTTTCCAGCTCGCTCGCCATGTTGGTACCGTGTTCCATGTATTTGGTAACATCCAAGGCGTACACAAGCGTTAAACCTGCCAAACCAGCGCTCACGTTGCCCTGGATAACGAGGAAGGTGGCACACGAAACGATGACACTGCCAATCAAGCGCAAGCGAATGGCGAGCCAAAGCGCCGCGAGTCGCTGGGTGACAAAGGCATCGGCATTCTTCTCCATCAGCCGGTAAGCCATGCTGGTAAAGTGTTCACCGACGCGGTAAGCGCGAATCGTCTCTACACCGTTCACCGCTTCACCGAGACCGCTGTAAATCGGAGAACGAGAGACGGATTCGATGCGCTGCAACTCCCGGCAGGCGGGAATGTAGAAGCGCTGAATGAGAATGTAAATGGTGATGATCGGAACGAGTGCCACGGTGAACCACTTGGTCGCCACGCACACAATCACCAAGGTGGTGATGATGTTTGTAATGCATCCCATAAACTGAACCACGATACCCGGCAGGATGATGTCAATCGTTTCGGTGTCTCTGCTGAAACGGTTAATGATGCGGCCACTGGGCGTCGTGTCGAAGAAGCTCATTGGCATCTTCATGACACGAAGAAGCAAGCTCTCATGCATCCACCTGCACGCGCGGCACAGGAAGAAGTACAAGATGAAACTTCTCACGAAGATGAAGATACCGTTTATGACAAAGATTCCAAAGTACATGGCCAGATACTCGTTGCTGTGCCATCCGAATCGATCGGTGGCCCACCAGGTGAGCCAGTAGTCGAGGAACGCCTTGGTACCATACTCGCAACCAAAGAAGAAAATGACAAACAAAAAGTTGTACTTGGTGCCCGTCGCCTGGAAGAGCTTGAGATAGACTCGCGCCCCGACGTTACCGAATGCTCTCTCTTCTTCCTTTGTGGTGTCGTCGTTCTTTGACGCCGACTTGACGGCGGTCGGGACGACGGCGCTGCTCGACGCATCCTTCTTCTTCTCTCTCTCATCACCATCTTCGCGGTCGATACCGTGGGTCTTCATGAGTTCGCTGAAAGCGCCCTTCTTCGCCATTAACGAGTTGTACGTGCCGATCTCTTGCATTTTGCTGTCCCCCAACACGATAACTTGGTCCGCCTTGGGCAAGTATTGCAGCGCGTTGGTGACGAGCACAATCGTCTTGTTCTTGAGCTCGCCAACCATCACCTCCTTGAAGAGAGCGGACCCTACGTGGTTATCGACAGCGCTCAACGGATCGTCGAAAATGTAAATGTCGCTCTCAGCGTAGAGAGCTCTGGCGATGGCGACGCGCTGCTTTTGACCACCAGAAAGCGTGACGCCGCGTTCGCCAATCGTCGTGGCGTCGCCTGCTGGCAAAATTTCCAAATCAGCCGCGAGTTGAGCAAGTCTCACAGCCTTTTCGTACTTGGCGCCGTCAAAGTCCTTACCGAACAAGATGTTCTCCTTGACGGTGGCGTTCAGAATCCAAGCCTGTTGCGCGCAGAACGACACGGTGCCGCTCACGCTCAGTTGGCCCGTCTTGCACGTGACAAACTGGTTCAAAGCGGAAGCGAGAGTCGACTTACCAGAGCCAACTGGACCGACAACCATCGTCAAAGAACCCGGTTTCAGCTCGAAATCCAACCCCGAGAGCTCAAAAGGCTCTTCTTCCACGACGCTGACGTCGACAGTCGTTTCTTCGACGGTGACGACTGGTTCTTCCTTCTTTGGCTCAGCCGCCTTCTTGCCGCGGCGACCCGGCGGTCCCTTGGGCGCGTCTTCCTCCGGCTTCTTCGGTAAAGACGGCCAAGCGAAAGTCGCGTTTGAGCAAGTGATGGTACCCGGGTTGGAGAGATCCAACTTGTAATCGGTAGACTCGTCAGCATCCAGGAAGGAGGCCAAACGTTGAATGGCATTCAACGCATTGAGCAACGTGTTGAGCAAGAACGGTACGAGCACGAGAGGGAAGCGCAACATGTTGAATAACGCCAACGCGGTATAAGCCTTGCTCGCGATGATGGCGTTACCCGCCAAGGAGTACGTACCGAGTGAGCAAACAGCGATGAACACTGGGGTGCTGAAGAGAGCGACGCCAAACAGGGCACCAACCTTTTGAGACTTCCACACCAACCCGACTTCGCGCTCGCGAATGGCGCGCACGCGCTGTGCAAACGTGCTTTCCCATGCATAGTACTTGATGACGCGCATCCCATTGATGACTTCGCTGAGAATGTTGATGCGCTCGTCCGCGCACTTTGTCAAGCCCCGACGAATCTTGAACAGGGTCATAGCCACGAAAAAGGTGAACGGTGCGGCGACGATGATGCAGGCAAAGCCGATAAAGGCGCTCCACTGAATCACGTCGTAAAGCAACACAAAGGATGCAACAATGAAAATTGGCGCAGCCCAGAGGTTGTGAATCATGGCGAAGAGCTCTTGAAGCTTGTTGACATCGTTCGACATCAAAGTGACAATGCGACCAGTGGATTCGGCTTGGAGGCCCTTTGGCGAAAGTCTCAAAACCTTTCTGTACAAGGCACACATGAGACTGTTCCGTACGGAGATGCCAACCTTTTGCAGGGCGAATTCTTGGTGCGCGGCACAAAAGTTTTGCAAAATGGACGCAACGGCGAGAATGATTGCAAACTCGTACAGTCTACCTCTCGACGTGCAACCAGCCACCTCGGCGTCGATGCCCGCCGCTCCGGCAAATTTACGACACTCGATGCCTCCAATGATTTCACGAAGCAACAAGGGCCCCGCGAAGAGTGATCCTTGCGCGATGGCAAACAAAAAGCCCGTCCAAACAAATGTGAACTTGTGACGCGCAAGAAGCGCTCGAACGAGGTTCGGCTTGGGCTTCTTACGCTCCTCAGCCCAGTCTTCGTCGAAAAGGGCGCTCAGCTGCGAAGGGAGAAATACAAACACAAAAAGTCCACCGTGTCAGTACGTTTAACATTCCATCCAAGTGTTCGCGGTAGACGGCTCGCATCCAATGGGTCGTTCTTCTCTGTCTTTGTGACTCGCGCGGCGCGTAACGTACCCTTTCGCTGTCCAGACGGTCCAAGTGACACAGGTCCGTCGGCTCCAGTCGTCGAACGGTTCCCTCGGCGATGAGCGGGGTCACCTGAGCGAAGAATAAAGCCTTGATCGGGTTCTTCTTCGTCCAGTCCACCGGAGCCTTCGGGACGATCGACTCGACATCCTTGACGGTGGCACCTGACGTCACGTCGGCATCTTCACCTTTGCCGGCAGCCGTCGACGTCATCGTTTTTCGAAACGTCGTTCGGGAGACGCGACGCAGAGACGATGACGCGAGAACCTCGATGGTTTTCAGAGAGGCTCAACAGAGGAACGTCGGTGCGTCCGTCGGTGCGTCCGTAGAAACGTCGTCGCGTCGTTGACTGTCGCGCGAGCAGGTGCTTGTCGGGTCGGTCTTCTTTCGTAAAGTTTCGTCTTCTGTTCGGCATGGGTTGTATGGGTATACACGATACGGTGGTCAACTACTACAATTTTAGGAATTCTGCGCGTTCAATCGACTCGACATCTCCGTCCATACGTCCCCGTCGATGGCGAGCGATGCGTTTCTATCGTTTTTCATCGCATTCGCGGCTTCGCATGCCGCAGTGCGAACAGCCAACGGAGGAAGCGGAAAATCGTCGGCGGAGTTCACCGCATTGTCTCCCACCGGCTTCCGTTGCGGCCTGGATTCTTCGAGGAGAGCGCGCTCTCGAGCGAGCATCGCCTCCACTTCGTCGTCTGGATCTTCATCCTCGTCGTCGTCGCTACCGCTATCGTTTGAACGCGTCGACACGTGCATCGCGTCCACGTTTGCCTCCGTCTCGTCGTCGGATTCCGCCTCGGGACAAAGGAGTAAATATTGCCTGTCCTCTTCGTCTTCACCAGCAAAAAAGGCGTCGTAAATCGAAAAGCCGTCGAGGTCGAAGACGTCATTCTCGGCAAACTTTTCAGCCTTGACCAATCCCTCGTAACTGTGCTCGCGATAGATGCGAAACTTCTCGGCATCTTTGAACACGATGAAAGCGACACCCAATCGTTGAAGCTTTCTGCACGCCGCCGCCGCCTTTGTGGAACCTCGGTCGATCTGGGACTCGTAAGTCCCCCTGTCTTCACCCAAGTCGTCCATAGTCTGGATGACGATGTGTTCACCTTCGACAACGAGAGGTCCAGTGTTGCGCTGCTTATCCCACTCTCTTCCAGGTATAACGCGTTTGGAGATGCTCACGCACGTCGAACAATAGTCTCTGCCTCCGAACTCTCCTTCTTCGTTCGATCTGTACCACCTGCCGAACCGAAGCACGCACTGACACTCATCGCAAAATCCACATCGGTTGGAGAAGGTGGATGCGTCGCGCGAACGTGTGGTCAAGAGATTATCCGGATGCCATTTCGCACTCTCTCTGTGGTAGCACGCCCGCGCTCGAGTCGCGCCGCCAGCGTACTCACCATTCTCTCTCTTTGCAATCTTAAGCTCGGCGTACAAATCAAAGGGCGCGCCGCGCATGTCTTCGTATCCACACATCTCCGCCCATCTCTGCGTGTCTTCATCTTCGTCGCTATCGTCAACATTGTCACCCGTCTTCAACCTCTTTCCTCCAGCCGTCGGCGCCCCTGCGGCTGTTGTGGACGTCACTCTCCTTCTCTCTGCCACGTCCTCATCATCCTCATCGTCGTGCGTCCCGCTCCGTCCTCGTCTCCACACGACTACGCCTCGTTTACCTCCGTTCCCATCCAAATCTACGCTGCGCGCTTTGAGTCCTCGTCGTCGCGCCTCTTCGTGCAATCCTCTCCTGGTAATCGCCGTCAACGGCCGCCCGTCGTAGTCGCTCTCGAACCGCACCTCCTCGACGTCGTCATCGGCGATGAAGGCGTCGACGTGGTGTCTCGCCCACTCCAGCACGATTCTCGGGACATCCTTGTCCGATTGCGGCACGGCGCTCGGCCGCGTCGGCATCACCCGAAACAGCGGCGCTCGTAGTGAGGTTGAAGGTTGGAAATTACAAAGAGTCTACTCTTTGACGCGCGTTGTGTTTTGTGTTTTGTGTGATGTTCAACTTACATAAAATGCAGAGCTTTGGTCTCAGTTATCGTTGACGAAAGCGATGCCCTTGTCGATGCTGCTCTTGAGTTCAACCTTGAGCTTGGCCAACCACTCGGCTTCGTAGTCGGTAATGTCGCCGATGGGCATGACCTCTTCGGCGCCGTTCGGTCCAAGACGCACCTTGGTGGCAAAGTACGGCAATTCGGTGGCGCTGGACGCGACAAAGGTGCACTCGTACACGTCCGGTTCGCCGCTTAAACCACGCAAGCACGCTTCCGCCATTCTCGCGGCGGCGTACGCCATGGAGAGCGTCGCCGATCCAGCCCCAGCCTTGGCTTCGACGACTTCAGTTCCGGCGTTCTGGATGCGAACGGTGAGCTTTTCACGTTCGTCGGCGGAAAACTCGCAGCTCGGGTAGGTTTGGCTGAGAAGCGGCAAAATAGTAATGCCAGCGTGGCCACCGATGACGGGCACGTCAACCTCGTTGACGTCCAAGTCCTTGGCTTCGGAGACAAACGTGTTCGCGCGAACAATGTCGAGCGTCGTGACGCCGAAAATCTTCTTCGGATCGTAGCATCCCGCCTTTTTGAACACTTCACTCGCAATCGGCACGGTGGAGTTGACCGGGTTGGAAATGATGTTGATGAGCGCGTTCGGGCAAGCCTTGGTGCACGCTTGGCACAAATCGCGAACGATACCGGCGTTGATGGAGAACAAGTCGTCGCGCGTCATACCCGGCTTGCGCGGGACGCCAGCAGGGATGATGACGAGATCCGCGCCCTTGAGCGCATCCTCGAGCTGTTCAGCGCCCATGAAACCGCGCACCTTGCACGTGGTGTTCGTGTGCGACAAATCCGCGGCGACACCCGGGGTGTTGGCCAAGTCATACAATCGCAAATCGGAGATGAGCGGGTTCATCTTGAGAAGGAGAGACAGCGATTGACCGATGCCTCCCGCGGCGCCGAGCACGGTGACGGAGTACTCGCTCTTGGTGACGAACGCCTTGGCGCTGCGCGCGGAACGCGCGCGGACGTTAGATCCCTTGTTGAAGCTACGCTTCACCGATCGCTTGCTGGAAAAAGAGCAAACGCCGGCGGCACCGCTTTGCGCGGTAGTCATCGTGGTCATCATCATCATCGTCGTCGTGCTTTCTCTCGTGTAGAGTCAAGTAATCTAAACTTCGAGACGCGCGTAGTGCGAGCTCGACTGCCGCCGGGTGGGTGGATGCGAACGAAGAAAAGAAAGGGTGGATCCTTCTTCCAAGCCGCGTCGATGCGTTGGAAAGTGACGTCGGTTCGATCGCGCGCATCCAACAAACAAACAAACAAACAAACAAACAATCGTATCGACAGAGCTGTGCGATCGGATCGTCCGTCTCTCTCCGTTTGCCGCGAAATGAGCATCGTATTCGAGTACTTTTTAGACGCGGTGTTGGACGACTGAAGGTGGACTGGGTGAAGTGCGAACGAAACGACGCGACGAGAAGAAGGACAAGTTTGTGTGTTCGCATGTGTGTGTGATTTATCGTTGTTGTTACATGTGCGACGCGCACTCTCTTCGTTTGCATTCGCATTCGCTATCCCGTTGTTGCTCCGCGTCGTTTCCTCGCTCTTCTTCTTGCTCGTCTCACCGCGAGTAGCCCAACAACCGCGACGCCGCCTCCGCAGACTTTGACAGACGTCGCCGTTTGTGTTCGCATCGTATCACCACATTCCTTCCTAACGCTCTAAAAGCAGCGCTTTCGTGTATGCCATCGACAAGACGCGCGTGGAGACAAGATCCGCGAAGACGCATACGAGCAAGAGCCACGCCCCGAGCCCGAGTCGACTATCAACGTCGAAGCACAAGTCATGTCCGCGGTATAATGGTCCCGAGACCAGTTGTTCGAGCACATCGTTTATCGACTGACAGTTGTTGCCAATCATAAAGCCGAGAAACTGTCGAATTTGTGCGATGACGGCAACAAACGACAAAACCATGACGTCCAACGCGCTCCACGCCTCAATAAAATCTTTCCCAAACCACACCGCTTCGTGTTCGTTCCTCCGTAACGGAAGCAACCACAAGACGAGCATCATCACACGTCGCACCAGCGGCATTGCAAAAGTGAAGAGTAACAGCACCCACTCCAGCAACCGCGACATCGATCCACTCAGCTCGGGCGATGCGTCTCGCACTTGTCGCGCGACGCCGTGCAGAGAAATCGTACGCGTCGAAGATTCCTCGCCGAGCGCAGCGCCTGCAACCCCAAGAAACGTAAACTCGATGCTCGTCGCGAAGAAAGCGTAGACAAATGTGGCGACGTTTGCGACAAGCAGCATCGTCACGACGACGACTGTTGCCCACGAAACTTTGTCGCGCATCGCGTCGCATCGCCACACCGCTTTCCGTTCCTCGTCTTCGCACTCTTCCTCTCGTTCCGCCTCCAATTTGATGTCAAGCTTATGGTACACCATCGTCGCGTGTCCAATACACATGCTCAACATGGTGGCGAAAAGGAAAACAAAGAATCCCCGCGCTGGTTGAACGGAAACTGTGAGTGCGCCAGAGTCCCCAGAGGTCGGATCTACCGCCGAAATCTCGAAATGGAAGAGAATCATGAAGAGCATCATCACAAAGCAATCGACGAGAGACCATTTTCCGAACGCGTCCAGGCGTCGAAGAATAACTTCGCGTTGAGCGACGCCAACGGGCGCGCTCCAGCTGTACCACGACATGCCGAGCTTGACGTACGGCCAGACGCCTGAAAACAAAAAGATGAAACACGCCAAGGCATAAACGCGCGCGTTCCACATGTTCCCAACCGTGTCTATCAGTGAAAATGTGAAAACTCCTGGTAAAAAGACGTCGACGAGACTCGCACTTGCGTCATCATCCTCAACAAACTTTTGCGCGCGCACATTCAACGTCGCGCCGACGCTGAGATTGGATGATAGAAACAGCATGATTGCCATCCCGTTCAAAATTGCAACGCCGTATTTGCTCGTCCGAGGCACGGCCTGCGAATTCATGAGCGGTGAAGTGCGGTCGCGTTGAAGCGCCTCTTCGTCGATGACAATGTCACCTTCTTCGTTCACCTCGGCGTCACCGAGCAAACTTTCAGTAATCATGCTCGTGTCGTCTTCCGCCACGTCACCGCGGCGGATAGCCGAGTGAAACAACGCGCGTGAGTAATTTCGTCGCGCTGATGAGGGCTGTGGTGTCGTCTCCTGCAGGTTATCAGAATCGTACTCGTCATGATCGTCGTCCATTGCATCTACAGCAACGTCGCATGTCGACTTGGACACGGCGATGATTCTTAATTTCACCCACTTGTAGCACCACTTGCCAAGCTTGCCAATCGCTATCGCAAACGCAAAGTAGCCAAAGAAGACGAGCACGAACATCTGCGCAGCGACGACGGCTGCAGACAAAAGAATAACTGACAATGCGCGTTTGAAGGCAGCAAATCTTTCACTCGCGCGCGATACGCGCGGACACCCGTCTCCCGACTGCAACTTGTGCAAACGCTTTTGTAACGTCGCATCGAGCGCGTTTCGGACCGAAGACTCGAGCTGATGCGCGATGATGAGATGCAGCGCATCCGACAGTTTCTCCGTGACGACTCTGGAAAGCTTCGTGATGAGCGCATCCAAACTTGCCTCGAGTGAGTCTTCGCTCTCGTCCACCGGCTTGTTCACGCGCCAAGGAGTGATGACAATCGCCCCAGCGCTGCCGTCCCAAGTCAGCGAGCGCAATCTTACGTCACGCACGACATTGCTCAGACACGCCACATTCGCCCGTCGAGTGCCTCGTAACTGCGACAGCGCTTCTTCATCCACGGCTAACCCAACGTTCAACTCAAACTCGGGATCACGAAGCTCAAAACTCGCAATCAAAGGTTCTAAATAGGGATCGAGAGCAATATTTGTGGGTAAAATGTCCAACACTCCACTGACGTTGAACAAGACACGCTCCCAACCAATCCGAAAGCCGAGCTGAGTGTCCTTCAATGTTGAGTTGTCAGCCATCGGTGCTACCGTCGGCCCAGCGAGCGTCTTTGCTGAGTCTAATCCTATGAGTTTCATATCGTACACGACAAAGGTGGCGCTCTCAATCGTCGAGCTCACTGCGCTCAGAATGTCTGAATCGAGCCCTACACTGAGCTTTGGAAGCGAAGTCTTTTGGTCAAATAACCACACTGGCGGCACGCGCACGACCCTTGCGTTGTACTGATGATTCTTCTCGTTTTGATCCTCTATCCATCGCGCGAAAGCGCTCAGAGATCTCGGTCCCTGCGCGCCTATGTATGATGCCGACATGAAATTCAGCCACTCGACTAAACCGCTCTTCGCCAAGTCTGCGACGCCACTCGAGGCGTTGTACTCTGGAAACGGTGTCGGCGCTACGGGTGCAAATAAACCTGCGATCGCGCGCTCGTCGCGCGCGAGTGCGCCGTCTTCCCACTTCTGACCCTTGGCGACGCCGCTAAACTTTTCCAAGGCCTCTGTCGCGGCGGAGCACGTAAGACTTGACAACGTTCGTCCTAACTCGCGGCGAATCGCCGGTGCCGCGGCGTTCAAGACGCTCGCAAACTTTCCACCGGTAAAAGATAACTCATCCACCACGAGATCAGCCTCACACTCACTCAGAAGCACCGATCGAGGCAGCGTCGGTTGCGCGATTGAGGAGGTTGACTCAGCCACGTCCACTTCTAGCGCCGCTCTAACCGTCGAGCGCGAAATCTTCGCCGACGCGTCTCCTCGAGCCTTGTTTCCTATCCTATCTGTCACTTCCCATCCGAGCGCACAATCGAGACTCACGTCTCTCGCCGTGGCTTGTACATCTCCCGGTCCGCTAGCGCTCGTTTGCGACAACCGCGAAAACGCATCGAGCTCGCCCACCGTGAGATTCGTGCATTCCATCGTCTCGAGCGCGACGTCGACACCCGCGTACGGGACGACGAACCGCTGCGAAGGGATACTAAACCTAAACCTTGCCAGCCACGCCGACAATCGCGAAAACCGAGAGTCTTCCCCGTCCTCATTGTGCGATGCCGTCGCTGGTCGTCTTCCGTTCAACGAACCGTACGCCTCATCGACGAAACCGAGAACGACGACGCCGACGAGGAGGAGGAGCAAAAGGACGGTGACCCGTGGGTCGTGGTGAAAGGGACGTCCTCGTGAACGATCACCAAGTCGTCGACGTCGACGTCGACGACGACGACGCGGCATCCTTCCGACGAGAGGAGTGCCCAGTGTCGAGTGCCGAGCGCCTCCCTCTGAGGTGAGGTCACAAAAGAGCGAGTGCGATTCATTCATCTGCAAGACTGATGACCAACACGACAACTTCACAGCATGGCGCCGTCGAGTGAGGATGACGAGGATGGACGACCGACGTCGTCATTAGGAACGTCGACGTCGACTTCGACGCCTCGACCCCTTCGCATCGTCGAGGCGTTGACACCCGTCGAGCACTACGCGCGAGTGATTCGAGGAGGCACGTGTCTGACGAAGAAGGGGGAAGATGAATCGGTACGGTTTCAAAGTCGTCGCGGTGGAGAGAAGCTGGTTCGCACGCGAGAGAGAGAGGCGATAGAGAGAGATAACGGACGTCGTGCGACGCGCATGTTCATTTCTCGCGGAGGCCGAGAGGCTTTGGCGACCGTGCGCGCGCTGTCTGCGCAGCAACAGCAGCAGCGGCGCCGGCAGCAGCCACCATTGCTGTTTGCGCTGCCTCTCGCAAGGCGAGACGTCGACGCGGTCCTCTGCACCATGCTCTCGGGCGTGACACTGGAAGACTTGGACGTTGCGCTGGCGATGGAGAGACAGGTATTTATCGCGAACGCGTCCAATCCGGCATCCGAAACGACGATCGCGACTCGACGTAACCAGCCGAACTACGGAGCTCTGAAAACGAAGCAAAGAAGTACGGTAGAGTCCATGAGACGGTCGCTCGCGTACGCGCGCGCTTTCGCTCGCGCATCGCGGTTCCCTTTGGCTGAACCAAACGGCTCTCCTGCAACATGCGCGCAAGCGAGAGAGACGCACAAGCAAAAAGCTGTCAATCTTACAAGGCTCGAGAGAAGAATGGAGAGAAGCGTAAATGTCGCCGCGACGTTGAAGACAAATGTAAGCCAAGTCGCCGTAGCTCGCGACACCGGGTCTCCACTCGCGCTACCCACGTCTTCACCGCAGGTCAACGTTTCTAGAAAGCGCACCGCACCGGCTATATCGCCGATGTCGAAGCGTGCGCGAAGAAATAGAGACGAACCCCTTGTTCTCAAGCTCCGAGAACCAAAGTTGCAGCTGCTCGGCTCGAAGAGAATCGAGACGTTTGGCCGCGACGTGACGAACGCGACGAGCGCACAAACGCGACGCGTCGTCGAAAGTGTTTCAAAAGCTGCGTCGACGCTTGTTCGTCGAAATTTCATGAGTTCAGCCGTCAAGGCACGCGACCAAAGGACAGCGACGACGAACGATGTGTCTGTGAGAAAGTTTAGGCTTCCCCGATGATGATGATGATGATGTAATGACTTTTTCAACGTCAAAACGTACGTCTCCGCGTCGTGGAACCGAGCGCGCGACGCCGGAACCATTATTATTTTTGAACCCCGTCGACGCGCGCGGCGAACGTGATGATGAATGATGAGTGATGACGACGACGACGATTACGACGCAAACGAACGCACACTTTCGCGGTGGAGGGCGCGAATATCGCGAGAAAAACACATTGCGATCATCGGCACGCGTTCGGTGGAACCGCGGTTTACGCGAGTATCGTTCGCCGGACGCGCGACGCATCGAATCGAATGGAATCGTCACGAGAGACGACGCACACAGAGCTTGAATGCGCGTACTGAGTGGGTAAAGTACAAGAACCTTTTTCATACTACATGCACGACGGCGGGTGTTTTCATTAAATCACGTAATAATCATCCTTCAATCTGCTCTTCGGTGTCTTTTCAGACTCAAAGGGCATCGTGAAGCGCTACAAGGGCGCCCGACCGTCGGGCTCGTTCACCCCTTCCACGCGCTGTCCGTATCTTCTGCACTTTTGATCTTTTTTGTGCTGCTGTTTGATTGTTTCGCTCTCCCCTCTTTGTCAAACGGTAGGGAGAGTGGAGTGGCTCGCCCTCACACTTGATTGGCGACGACGACGACGCGTTGCGGTTGCGGTTGTTGTTGCATCGCGTACGTCAAACTCGGGTGGTACTTGGGTCCCGAGCAGCAGAGCTTTTGAATCAAGAAAAAGACGGAGGTGACGGTGGAAATGGCCAGGGCGACGCCAGCGAGGGCGATGCCCCACTCTGGGAAGTCAGAACCAGAAGAACCGTCGGATCCGGATGCACCGATCGACGAGGAGGCATTTTGAGAAGAAATTCGAACCCAAAAACTCGGAGGTCCGAACGTGGACAAATCGTGCTGCGAATCGCGTACGCCCCAATCGCCATATCCTGCGCTATCATAGTCACTCCCGGAGGTGTAATCGATATCGTAGTCTACGTCGACATAGTCGCCATAGTCGTTAAATACGTCGAATACCCCAGAAGCGACGCGTTGATGACTCGCGAGCCATGCGTCGGCATCCATGAACATGTTTGCAACGCTTCGCTCGAGCCAGTCGAAGTCCACGTAGTCGTCGTTGTCGCCGCCGTAGTCGGGATGCACACCACCACGGCGAATCCATTCGGTTGTATAGTCCGTGTTCCACTTGAGGATTCCATCGTGATCATACGCCTTGGCACCCTTGAACATGCCTTGCATCCACCGTGCCCCGCGCACGTCCCAATCACCAATGTCTTGGTTGAAGGAGGTAGCCCCAGCAAACGTGAGCACCATCGATGTCACTTTACTCACGTCCCAGTTACCGATGGGTTGGTTAAAACTCGTAGCGTCTTTGAACATTGTAGTCAATGTCCACGTGCTCGCGGTGTTCCAGTTACCGATGGGTTGGTTGAAACTCGTGGCGCCGGCGAACATGGCTGCGAAGTATTCCACGTTCGAGACGTCCCAGTTACCAATGGGTTGATTGAAACTCGTGGCGCCGTCGAACATGCCAGACGCGAAAGTGACGCTGGACATG
>Ga0213864_10000755_pt1 | contig 14824 bp, 8 predicted proteins | sample PICome_5_FD_160078 | JGI IMG/M metagenome (GOLD analysis project Ga0213864, IMG submission 160078) | Coastal seawater microbial communities near Pivers Island, North Carolina, United States - PICO247 | ecosystem: Environmental > Aquatic > Marine > Coastal | place: USA: North Carolina | collected... | reverse complement strand
GTTCCAGAACCACCTTTACCACCATTACCACTTCCACCATTTCCAGTATTATCATCTGCATTAGTAAAACTAGTATTATCAGTATTTGGTTTTGCAATACCACCTTTAAAATTTAATGGGGGTGTTATTAATGAGGGTGTTAAATATATCAAATCACTACTACTACCATCATTTGGAATAGAATCAACAATTATATTACCTCCAAATGCAAAATGGTATAATTTAGCATATAATTGGTCGTATTGAGTTAATAGTAAAAGAAATGTATTAAATTTTTCTTCTGTATCAGTCCAAATTAGATTATTAAAACGATCATTTATATAACTAGAATCATATTTATGCATAGTACTACTTGAGCTTGAGAACCAATTAAAAATACCGTTTTTAGTTAAAGATACGGTTGTATATTGATTAGGAACTGTTTTATAATCTACTTCAAGTAATTCAGTCCATGTAGCTGAATCTAAATCATATTTCATAATATTTGTTGTCGAAATATTAGTTCCAAATATTTTAAAATCATAAATATAGTTCATATTAAATGCTATTTTATCTAAATTAATTTTTTGATATTGTCTAAATACATAAAATGGACGAGAATATTGAATGGAATTTATTATAATGTACATGTTTTCTTGGGCTACGATAGAGGTATTTTCTGTTCCCCAATAGTTATAGTTGGGATCAGTGCTATCATAAGCTACATAGGTTAATAACCATCCATCATTATCCCAAGTATAATTATGATTAGTAGGATGTATTCCAGATCTAGCTCCATATTCGGCATTGTGTGATGATATAATAACAGACATATCATCATAAATAAATCTTTTAATAGTTTCTTCATCACTATTATAGCTTTCCAAATTTGTTTCAGTATAATTACCACTTACTGTTAAAGCACCTGGTCCATAAATTAAAGTAGCATCATTACCTTTATTTTGATAACTATTTAATGTAATAAAATCACCTATATTATAATTATAGTTATTAATTAATCCACCTACTGAAAAATATCTATTTCCACCACCACCTTGTCCTGGTGGAGAATTATAACTAGCTCCTTTACCACCACCTTTTGCCAAAGCAAAATTTTCATCATCTAAATAAAACTTTGAATCACCACCATCTGTTCCTCCTTCTCCACCATAACCAATTATTATTTTATATTCTCTATTTTTATGTAATTGTAAATTAGAACTATGTAATATACCTCCAACACTTCCACCACCAGCACCTACATACTGATTTCCATAACCGCCACCACCACCACCTCCAACAACTAATAAATCCACATTGAAATTACTGTATTCATCTAAAAATAATTCTTCTGGAAATTCAATACTATAACCTGAAAAATTTTGATCATAATTAAATTGAATATAACAATTGGAATATTTATCAAATAAAATTGATTTTAATTCATTATTAATATAATATATATAATTATATTTTAAAGTATATTTAATAATAACTGTTCCAGAACCACCTTTACCACCATTACCACTTCCACCATTTCCAGTATTATCATCTGCATTAGTAAAACTAGTATTATCAGTATTTGGTTTTGCAATACCACCTTTAAAATTTAATGGGGGTGTTAAATATATTAAATCACTACTACTACCATCATTTGCAGTATAATCAACTACATCAGTACCTCCAAATACAAAATTGTATACCTTAGATTCTTGTAAGGCGATATCAGTTAATACTAAAACAAATGTATTAAATGTTTCTTCTGTATCAGTCCAATTATATGTATTAAAATAACTAGATATATCACTAGAAGTATATTTAGGAATATCAATGACATTTTCATTATCTACCCGATTAAAATTACCGTTTTTATTCATAGACATGAATATCGCGTTGTAAGGTCTATTTTTATAATCTATTTCAAGTAATTCAGTCCAGTTAGCTGAATTTAAAGTATATCGTTCAATTAGTGTTGTCCAAATATTAGTTCCAAATATTTTAAACTTATTAATTTGGTGTATTCTACATCCTATTTTATCAAAATTTATTTTTGCATTTTGTCTAAATACATAAAATGGAGCATTATAATTAGTGGAATTTATTGTAATGTTAATGTTGGCTGTATCAGGGACCAAATCTGCTTCCCAATGGTTGGTTATATTATAATTATCATAGGTTAATAACCATCCATCATTATCCCAAGTATAATTATGATTAACAAGATGTCTTCCAGATCTATTTCCATAATCGCTATTATGTGATGATACAACAACAGACGAATCATCATAAATAAATCTTTTTATAGTTGCATAGTTATTATTATATGTATGCAAAATTTTTTCAGTATAACTACCACTTGTTTTTAAAGATACTGGTCCATAAATTTTAATAACATCATTACCTTTATTTTGATAACTATTTAATGTAATAAAATCACCTATATTAGAATTATAGTTAATAATTGATCCACCACTTTGAAAATATCTATTTCCACCACCACCTTGTCCTGGTGGAGAATTATAACTAGCACCATAACCACCACCTTTTGCCAAAGCAAAATTTTCATCATCTAAATAAAATTTTGAATCACCACCATCTGTTCCTCCTTCTCCACCATAACCAATTGTTATTTTATATTCTCTATTTTTATGTAATTGTAAATTAGAACTATGTAATATACCTCCAACACTTCCACCACCAGCACCTGCATACTGATTTCCATAACCACCACCACCACCTCCTCCAACAACTAATAAATCCACACTGTATTCTTCTGGAAATTCTATAGTATAACCAGATAAATTTTGATCATAATTAAATTGAATATAATATTCATCATGATTAATTAAAATTGGTTTTAATTCATTATTTAATTCTCTAGAATTATCAGTATTTATATTACTTATTATTGGATTAACTGGAAATCTATCAAAATTACTAATTGTTGGTGGCAATGGATACATTACTATATTAGAAATTAGAAATACTTCTTCATTTAAAAATATATTAACATTTTGTATAATTGGTTCTACTAATTTATTAATTATAGTATCTTCTTTTATTAAATGTTTATTATTACCACTATAATCATATAATGATTGATTAAATAAACCATCTCTAAAATCTTGCATTCTATACCAAACAATTAAATCAAATAAATTATGTTTATTTTGATTTAAAATATTTAAATCATTTTGAATAATTAATTCAATATCAAGATGTGTTAGCCATCGTGAAAATATTTTAACATTATCAATACTTTTATCAATATCTAAATCAATTTCATTTATATTTTTACCAATTAAAATATCTGTAGGTTCAATTAAATTACTAAATGGTATAAAATTAATATCAGTATAATAATCATTTATAATATTAGAATTATCAATATCAAAAATATATATACCAGTTTCTAAAATTTGATTTACATATTTAATTGAAAATGTATAATTATACCATTTATCAAATTCAATATCAATATTTTTTTGTGGTGTTTCATAATTATAATCAGAATTATAAATTTCTAACTTATAACCGTTAAATGAAACATATTCTTTTAAAATATTATTATTATATGATATGATACTAAAATCTTTTTCATTTGTTAGTTTATTAATTTTTTTCCAAAATGATACAGTCATTGTAAAATCATTAAAAATATTTATCATATCAGTATTAAATTCAATTGAATTTGAGATAACTTGTTTATTTATATTATTAATTAATTGTGAAGTACCAATTTGTTCAGATTTATATAAATTAGATGTAATTTCTTGATTTAAAATGTTTAATTTAAAAATATCTAGTTGTGTTATAAATTTATTATAAATTCTAAAATCTGAATAATAATCTAAATTTGAACCTAAAATTATTTTACTATTTATATTTGAACTATTTGTTAATAAACTAATAGCACTTTTATGTCTTGCTAATGGTTGAATAATACTTGTTGTTCTTTTAGAATAATCTATTGAATCATCATATATACCAAAACTTAATGATAAATGATCATTATTAATACCAATATTTGCAACAACCATATACCATTTATCTAAATCTAATGGTTCATTAATTTTTAAATTGAAATCCTGTTCTTTTACAAAATTCATATAACAATTCATTGTTCTATCTTCATTTGTTGATATTATTAAATTATTATCTATCACTAAATCATCAGTTTTTTTATTAATTTCTATTTTTTTCCAATAAATAAAAGCTAATTCAAAATTATTAAAAAATGTTTTAAATAATTTTAAGGGTTCTTTTATTTTTAAATAATAATTATCAATAGCTTGCCAATTATATGAATATGGTGTTCCATAACCAACAATTGGAGATTTATCTATTGAAGATTCAAATTGAGAATTCAATATTGTTTTATTATAATAAATAGTATCATTATATATATTATTTATTTTACTTAAATATTCATTAAGAATTAAATAATTATCTAACTTTTTAGATATTAATAAATCTTCAATTCTATCATTTTTATATAATTTATTTTCAATACTAATAGTTGAAATATCTAAATTTTTACAAATAAATCCATTATAAGGATAATTATCAACATATAATTTAATTTCATTATTTTCAATTGTTAAAGCAATAAAATGCCATGTTTGATTTAATATTAATTTATTATTATAAATATTAACATCATTATCATAATTAAAATAAATTCGATTATTAATATAACCAATATTAATATTATTAATTTTAATAATAAGATTATGAGGAATAGTTTTAAATAACCAAAATGTAATTGTAATATTATTTTGAGTATTTATAATATCTGTAAATAAATAATTGGAATCAATATATGTATTTAAATGATGATTTAATTGATTTTCATTATAAAATTTAGTACCTTTAATTTTTTTAATATATATAATATTATCCAAATTACATATATTTTTAATATTAATATCACTTGTATCATATAATCTAAAATTCTTAAAATAACAATTTAAACCAAAAGTTATTTTATTTATTTTATTTTGATTTTCTAACTGGAAATTAGAAACTTCTAAACCATTATAATAAATATAAATAATATTTTGGTTATAATTAATAATTACATTATTTAAAAAATCTCTATTATTTTTAACTAAAATATTTCCAACCATATTAACATGTCCTGCAGTACAATAATAAGTATAATTACCAATTTCTGTAAATTTATATGTTAAAGAATTATTACTTTCAGTTACAATAGTTACATCATTACTGTTTTTAATAGCAATAATATGACTACCAGAAATATTATTAAATATTATAGTATCTTCTTCATATATTACAATATCTGAATTATTACCGGATATATCTTTAATTCTATCATTTGATAAAGAAAAAACATATGCTGTTGTTCCATTAGCAGTTATATTATAAGTAAAAGTTTTATTATCAATAGGTATATCAATATTTAATGTATCATTAATGTTTAATAAATTTTTATTAATAATACTTAATTTAAGTAAATTATCATTTAATATAAAAAAATCAGAATTAATATTTGTTTTTAACCAAATGGAAAAAGTAAAATTATTAACAATATTAAAATCACGATTTAATATTAAATTATTAGTACTTTTTAATAAAATATCATTACTAATTGATGTAAATTTAATATTACCCCAATTAGAACTATTAGTAATTGATTCATACATATATTGAATATTAGGATTAGTTGGTGTCCATATTAAAAAATTTTCACCTGATTGTTGTCTAGTAACTTCACTAATACTTCCATTAATTATTTCTTTAATTGAAATAATTTCACTAGAATTATTTATAATATGAAGTGTATCACCATATTTTAATGTAATATCAACACTTTCATTATTTAAATAATTTAATCTATCATTACCAGTTATTAAATATTTATTATCAGAACCATCAGTAAATGTTAATGTAATAGTTTTTGAAGTTTCAATATCCAATAAATTAATATTTGATAAATTATTAATATTATATAATTCTCCATATGTTCCTAAATTTAATAAATTATTTTCATTATTAAATTGAAAATTAATAATTGGAAAACTTAATTTAGATTCTCTAAAAAAATCATAACTATTTACATATGAAGATAATGGTTTTATACCTTGTAATTCATTATATTTATAAAAATTATCACTATCAATATTATATTTAAATTCCATATTTAATTTCTATTAATATTATATATATTTATATATTGTTTCATATGATACTATTTTAGAATAAATTCTAAAATCTTTTAAATTTATATTAATATTTTTATCTATATCACTCATTAATTTAAATTTATTTAAAGAATCTAAAATAATTAAATCAATATTTTTAAATATTATTTTAGCATCAATATAAACAAATAATTTATTATTATCATAAATTAAAACAACTGTTTTCCAATTATTAATAAAATTAATTTGAGATGTTTCTAATAATATATCATTATTATAGATTTTAATTTCATTACTACTAATTTTAATATTTAAATTATTATAATTAATAATATTTATTAAACTTGTAGATTCATTTAAATTTATTTTAATCATTAATGTAAATTTATTTAATTTTATTACTGGTGTTTCAAAACCATTAATTAAATTAACGATTTTAATAGCTTTATCATAAGAATTTAAATTAACAACTTCTAAATTACCATTTATAATACCATCTAAATAATTTTTACTACTATCTTTAATCTTATTATCTTGTAATTTATACCATATTTTCAATTCTTCATCATTTATTTTTTGCAAATTATTTTTTAATAAATCTTGAATATTTTTTTTATTGAATTTTTTTGTGTGAAATTTTAAGTTTTCAATAATTTTATTAATAGAAGTAGGATTTTCATCATAAGCAATACCAATACGAATATCAGTAGGTAATTGTTTATTATTAAATAATATATAATTATCCATATTATAATTATAATGATTAATAATTTCTAAATTTGAACTTTGATAAATATCAATAAATGTATTATTATCTTCATATTTTAATGTAAAATAGTAATCATACCATACATTATTTTCTATTTGAAAATTTAAATCTATTACAGTATTATCAATAATTAAATTATTAGTTCCAAATTTAATTAAATTGGATATAGTATTATTAATATTAGAAGTATAAATATGTATATCAGTGATATTTTCAGATACATTTAGATCTTTTTTGGAATATGAACAACCAAATTCAATTTTATAATAATCTGATAAATTAATATTGGATTGAATACTATTTTCAGAATATTTTATATCTTGTATATTATTATTAATTAAAGTAATTTTTTCATTAGTATTTGAAAGATTTATTAATTCCAATTTTTTATATTGATTAATTTTAGGAACTTTAAAATTTAATATATGATATATATCATTTGCATCAATTAATTTATTATAAATATTAATATCTCCAAATTTATTAATATTAATATCTAAATTTACAATATCATTATTCAAACTATAATCATAATTATCTAAAATTGGTTTAATAGAATTTCCACTTATATAACTTAATTTTCTTCCATCAAAATTCTTATCATAAACATCTATATTTAAAAATATATTATTATTTTTTATTCCTCCAGATATTGATACTAAATACCATTTATTATTCTCTAATTCTTTTTCAGTTGTTGCAATTAATTTAAAATTATTTTCTAAAATATTAAATGTTCCTTGAATTAAATTATTATTAGTTTGATAAACTTTTAAAATAGTTTTATTAGTATTATAAATATGTATATCATAATTATAAATATCATATTCGTTATTATTTAAATTAAATACATTTGTTGAATTAATAATATATGTCCAATAAGTAATAGATATTTCGAAACCATTATAAAATTTATTAAATAATTTACTGGAATTATTAATACTCATAAAATAATTTTTATCTGGATTATTCCATTGATATGCATTTTTAGAATTATTACCTTCAATTTTATTTATACCATTAATATTTAAATTAAAATCATTATCTGTTTTATAATCATAAATTAATTCTGGTAATATTTTAACCACATTATTTAATTTGATACCAGTAATATATAAATCTAAAATTTCATTAATATTTAAAATTTTATTATAAATTTTTATATCTTCAAATATTAAATTAATTGTAACTAAACTATTAATTTTATAAAATAGATTTTTAAATATTTTTTTTATAACTGGAAAATTATCTTGATAAAAACTAACAATATGATTATGGAATCTATTTTGAATTGATATAGAAATAAAATACCAGTTATGATTACTTTCAAGTTTTTTATTACCATAAATTATATTTTCAGTAAATGTTTTAACAAAAAATCTATTATTTTTAATTCCAAAATTAAAATTATCAAATGTTAATAAATTATTATTTTGGTTATCAGTATATATCCAAAATGTTAATGTTATATTTCCAATTAAATTTAAATTAAAATTATTTAGAACTTTTTTATTATAATGATGATAATTAATTAAATTATCTTCATATAAGGTATTTAATTTAATATTATCTCCAATATTAAATAATAAATTATTATCTAAATTGAAATCATATAATCTTATGTCTGTATAATTAATATTGGAACCTAAGTTTATTTCTGTAATATCTGTTAATTCTAAATTTATTATATATTTATTATTATAATAAATATCACCAGATTTATTTAATAAAATATGATTAATATTATTATTTTGAATATTACAATTAAATTGATTAATATTTAATATTTGATTATTAGTATTAATAATAAGATTATTAGTGTTAATTAAATTAAATTGATTTTTAATAACAATTATATTACCTGTCATAAGTGGGTGTGAAGTACAAACATATGTATAATTGCCTTGATTTAATTTCCAAGTATCAGAATTACCACCAGAGACCGATTGTTGATTGTTGATACTAATTGCATTATTTATTTTAAATGGGTGTCCTCCAGTATTATTATTAATAACAATAATATCACCTTCATATATTGTAATATCTGGATTATTACCATTAACTAAATTTTTTCTATCATATATACTGTTAAATATATATGCACTTGTTCCATCTGCAGTTAAATTAAAATTAAAGGTTTTAGTTGTAGAAAACCAAAATGATAATGTAAAATCATTTATTAAATCTAATCCAATATCAATATTATTTTGCGATGAAATAATAAAAGGAATATGATTATGATAATTATTTTCTAATGTAAAATTAAAATTATCTTTATTATAATTTTCATTAATACCATAATTAGATGAAAAACTATCTAAATACCATAATATTGGATATGATATATTTAAATCATAAATAGAATCTTTTTTATTTTTTGTAGTTGAATATCCTTCAAAATATTTATTCATATAAATATCAGAAGTCATTTTATATATTTTGTCTCATTTTTATATATTTTGTCTTATTTTATACCATTGAAATTTTATTTAGAGTTTCAATAATATAATATCAATACAAATTACACCAACCGAAAAGATAAATAGGATAAAATTTATTTATTTTTGTATATCTTAAAACTATGTTTTAGGTAATTGGTTAAATGTTTTTTTCTTTATTTTTGTTGTTATGATAACTTTATCAATATTAAAATATTATGAAATATACAAATTTTAAAAATTTATTTATATATAAAATATTTTTATAATATTGATTTAATGATGAAAATTCAAACATAAAATTAATATATATAATTAAATGAATATGTTTAATATTTATATTATTGATATTAGTAGATAATATAAATGGTAAAATTAGAAGTTTAATTAAATTTAAATTTAAATAAATATAAATAAACAAATATGCATTTGTTATAATTTTGTAATCAAATAATACAGTTAAATAAATTAAATTAATTTTAGTTTCATAAAGACAAATTAAACTTATCAAATTGTATAAAATAATATCTTTAAATTTAAATTTACAATTTTCAATTAAAATTAAAAATAATGAAATTAAATATTTCATATATATTTAATATAAAAAAAATCATTTTTATTTAACAAACAACAGTACAAGGGATATTATTATTTTTACAAGCTTTACGTAATCCACCACATGTTCTATCATTAACTTCTTCAATAACTTTATCATTTTCTACTACAATAATTGTAGGATATCCAGAAACATTATATAATTCAGCATTTTTACGTCCTTTATCATCTTTATCTACAACAAATTTCTTAAATTTCGTTTCATTTTCGAATTGTTTCCAAACAGGATCAAAATCAATACAATGTGGGCAAGTTGATAATGAATAATAATGTATTTCTTTATTTTTTGAATTAGTAAAATATTCTTTATTCATAGAACATGCTAATAAAATAATTAAAATTAATACTATAAAAATAGTAATTAAAATAACAGTTTTATTATCAAAAAAATTAGTTTTTTTCATTTTTAATTTATAATGATATAAAAAATACTTTATATAATAAAAAATATGACAGAATTAATTAATTTAGATTTTTTTAAAAAAATATATAATAATGATATTGATGATATTGAAATTGATGAAAAGATTGTAGATAAAATTAGAAATATAAAGGATATTATTGATAAAGATGTTTATGTTAAACCACAAAATAAAACTTTTATAAAACATGTATCTGCTTTTAATTGTAGATTTCGTGAAGAAGATACTAAAAAAAAAACAGTCATAAGTTTTTTGAATAAATTAACAAATGCAAATGTTGATTTAATAATACCAAAATTAGAAAATAATATATGCGAACCTTATACACAAGATATATTAAATGTAATAAATTTTATAAAATGTGATAAAAAAAATTTAAAAAATTATATAAAGGTATTAAAAATATTTCCGGATAATGAAGTAATAAATAATCTAGATAATTTTTATAATAATAATAAAGAATATTGGCTAACGGATAGTTTTTATATTGAAAATAAAGTTTATTCAACTTCTTGTTCTGAAGAAATATATTCAAATTTTTTAAAATGGAAAGATGGACAATTAGTATTTACTGAATTACTTTTATTTTATAAAGATATTGATATGATAACTAATATTGTTAATGATATTTTAAATTATATTGAAAATAATAAATCTAATTTAAAACGAGAAATTATTGATCCATTATTAGAACATTTAAATATATTAAATCAATTAGTTTCTTATGAAGAATTAGATAAATTATTATTATTGGATAATTTATCAAGTTCAACAAAGTTTAAAATAAATGATATAAAAAATAAAAAAATGAAAAGTTAAAATAATATAAAGTATGGATTATAATAAACCTATTATAAGATATTTGGAAACTTTTTATGAGCAAGAAAATAATGTATTTAAAAAAAAAGCATATAAAAAAGTTATTGATAATATACGTGGTATAAAAATAGAGAAAATTGAAGATATTAGTAATATTACTGGTATTGGTGAAAAAATTAAAGCAAAAATTCAATATGTAATTGATAATCATGAAAAAGAAGAAATTGATGAAGATTTAACAATTATTTATGGAATTGGACCAGCAAAATTAAAAACATTACATAGTAAAGGTATTAAAACTATAAAACAATTAGAAGAAGAAATTATTAATGATCCAAAATTATTGAATGATAAACAAAAAATTGGATTAAAATATTATAAGGATATAGAAAAAAGAATACCATATGATGAGATAACAGAACATGAAAAATTATTAAAAAAAATTATTATGAAAAATAAAAAAGTAGAATATATTTCAATTGTAGGTAGTTATAGAAGAAAATTAGAAACAAGTGGAGATATAGATCTATTAATAAAAATTAAAGATAAAAATGATAATTTAGGTATTTTAAATAGTATAGTAGATGAATTAAAAAAAGAGAAATATATATTGGAAGTTTTAGCAAATAAAGACAAAAAATTTATGGGTATTGTAACTATAAATGGTATAGCACGTAGATTAGATATGTTAATAACAATACCAGAAGAATTTCCGTATGCTGAGTTATATTTTACTGGAACAAAAGAACATAATATAAAAATTAGAAATAAAGCAAGAGAATTAGGTTATACATTAAATGAACATAGATTAGAAAAGATAAAAACAGATGTTAAAGATATTCCTTTAATGAAAACTGAAAAAGATATATTTACTTTTTTAAATATGGAATATTTAGAACCAACTAAAAGATAAAAATAAAATATCTTACATAAATAAAATATGGATAATTCGGCTATTCGAATTTTTGTTTTAAAATTAATTATAGCAATTTTATTATTAATAACTTATTTATATATTGAGAAATTAGAAAAAACTGGTTGTGAATGTTCAGAACATCCAAATCGTCAATTTATTAAAAATTTTAGTATAATTGGATTAATCTATTATATATTAACCATTATAATAAATCCAGCTAGTTTTAATAAATTAGGTTCTTCATTTGCAATTGCTTATACAATATTAGACATAGTCTTTTATTTTGTATTAGCTTTCTATTTCTATTATACAATTGATTATGTGCGTTATTTAATCAATGAAAAATGCAAGTGTTCTGAAGATATGCGACGTGAATTAATATTAGGTGGTTCAATTGTTGAATTAATCTTAATAGTTATGGTATTTGTAACTGCTATGTTAATTCCAGTTACTGGTAATTGTGTTAATTCTGCAATTACTAGCATTCCAAATACAGCTTCAGAAATAAAAAAAACTGTTCAAGATCCATTAAGTTCAATTAAAAAGACACCTTCAAATATAAAGAAAGTTGTATCTTCATTTAGTTCAAATAGCAAAAAAGTTCTTAATTCCGCTAATAAAGTTATAAAAAAAAAGTAAATTAATTCAAAGATTTAATACTCTTGTATTAGATTCTTTTTTTTTCTTAGTTTTTTTACCACTGGTATTTGTTAAACGAATATCTGCAGTATCTTCAATTAATGAAGTAATTTCATCTTCTGTAACAGTTAAAGTTTCCATTAAATTATCTTGTGCATTTGGATCTAAATTTATTTTTGAATGAACATTATTAATAATATCATCTATATCATTATTTGGTGTGCTTTTTGTATTATTATTATTAAATAAATTTGATACCATACCAAATATATCTCCACCACCACCTAAATTATTATTATTATTTCTACTTGGCATTGGTGTAGGTCTTGAATTTGTATTTGTTTTACCTTTCATATATTCCATAGCTGATGCTTCTTGAAATTTTTTCATTAATTCTGGATTATTATTTAAAACTTCTTCTACTTTAGGTAATTCACTATTACTAAACATTTTTTTAGTTAAATGAAACATAAATGCACTTCCACCTAGTGATATTAATAATCTTAATTCTGGTGCCATATTTGATCCAGATGACTTATATTTATCATGTAATTCTTCAAATATATCATCATAATCATCAACACTTTCATGTATTTGTTCAGACCATCCATCTAATTCAATTGAAAAAGGATTATAACGGTTATTTAAAAATTCTGTTCCAGTAACAAATCCCATTAACATTTTACGTTGAAATCTTACAGATGCATCTATCTCTCTTTCACGTTTTAATCTTTCATAACTTGATCTCATTTCATTTAAATTTGAATTCATATTGAAATCATACGGCACTTTGATTCCTTTTGATCTTAATCTATCTAATTGATACAATATTTCTTTCTTTTCATTTATATCATCTTGAATATTTCTTTGTTGAAATTGTTGTTTATTTGGAACTTCATCAACAGAAATTTCTGAAAAATTATCTGAATTACTTTGATAACCTTGTTCTTTAAAAGTATATTTATTATCACTACCAATTTCACTTACATCATCTACTTCACTTATATCATCTCTTGATGACATACTTAAAACTTCATCAGAAATATTTGCTTTATTAAACAAATTATTATCATCTAGTATATTAATTTTTTTTGTTGGTAATTTTAAATTAAAATCATTCATTAAATCATTATTAATTTCAAACTCCATTTTGTATATTAATAATACTTAAACACTTATATATCTTACGCATATTATAAATATATTCACTAGGTAAATGTATTATTTTGCATATGGATCAAATACAAATATTAATCACTTATCTAAGTATTGTTCTAATATAAAAGTTATAGATATAGGTTATTTAAAAAATTTTCAATTTAATTATTGGTTAATTAAAAATAAAGAAAAGTTAAAAGCTAGAGCAACAATTAAACCATATAATAAAATAAAAGTTTATGGTAAAATTATTGAAATAAAAAGTAATTTAGAAAATCTACATAAAAAAGAAGGATATTATAAAGGAATTTATGATATTAAAAAGGTTAAAGTATATTCTTTGAAAAAAAATAAAATTTATAATTGTTTTACATATGTTATGAATGATAAATGTAAAGTTAAAAAAGATAAACCTCTAAAAAGATATTCTAATTTAATTTTAGAAGGAATAAAAAATTTAGGATTTCCAGATAGTTATATAAAAAAAATAGGATAAAAATATCTTTTTACAAAGTGATCACTTTTAAACAGAAAGATTTTCAGAGTGATCTTTTTTCAGAGTGATCACTTTTTACAAAGTGATCTTTTTTAAGAGTGATCTTTTTCAGAGTGATCTTTTTAAGATTTAAAAAGATTTTTATATTTCAAAAAATATTTTATAAAAAATATTTTTATATTTAAAAAGAATTTTATATTTTAAAAAATATTTAAGAAAGATCTTTTTTAAGAGTGATCTTTTTCAGAGTGATCTTTTTCAGAGTGATCTTTTTAAGAGTGATCTTTTTTCACAGAGTGATCTTTTTTAAGAGTGATCTTTTTCTCTGAAAGATCTTTTTAAGAGTGATCTTTTTCTCTGAAAGATCTTTTTAAGAGTGATCTTTTTCTCTGAAAGATCTTTTTAA
>Ga0213864_10000753_pt1 | contig 14830 bp, 13 predicted proteins | sample PICome_5_FD_160078 | JGI IMG/M metagenome (GOLD analysis project Ga0213864, IMG submission 160078) | Coastal seawater microbial communities near Pivers Island, North Carolina, United States - PICO247 | ecosystem: Environmental > Aquatic > Marine > Coastal | place: USA: North Carolina... | reverse complement strand
TTATCGACATCCAAAATGCTACCGAAGTGTCTTTTTATTTTGCCGATGGTTTGGGTGGTGATAATAACGCATTTGTTCAGGAAATCCTTTCTGGAATTGGACAGCGAAATATCGGTTTGGAATTTGGAGTAGAAAGCACTATCACTTCTACCCTAAAGTTGAAATCAGTTGCCGCTTTAGGTCAATTTGTATTTCAGAATAACCCAAATTTATATCTGACTTCCGATGAATCAGATACTGCAGTTTTTAACGAAGCCTATCGATCCAAAAATTATACATCCCTTTTAAAAAACTACAGATTGGCGAATGGCCCTCAAGGAGCATATGCCATTGGGTTTGAATATCGAGATCCAGATTATTGGTGGATTAGTTCTACGGCTAATTTTTTTACAAACACCTATGTTGATGTTTCTCCGCTAAATCGAACTTCTAATTTTTATGAGGATTCTGATGGGCTTCCTTTCAACGATTATGAACCCGATTTAGCAAGATCACTATTACAACAGGAGCGGTTTGATAATTATTTAACGGTTAATCTAGTTGGCGGAAAATCATTCCGATTCCGAGATGCATATATCAGCATTTTTGCTTCCGTAAATAATCTGTTTAACCAAACCTTCAAAACTGGCGGATTCGAACAAGCACGAAATTCCAATTTTCGGGAATTGAGAGAGGATCGGTCTCTCGAAATACCTGTTTTTGGGAACAAATATTGGTTTGGGAGAGGTGCAAATTATTTTATCACAATCAGTTACAGAAATTAAAATCAATGCTATGAAAAGAAAATTAATTAAAAAGTATGTCTGCCTTTTGGGGATGTTGCACTTGCTATTCTCATGTACTTTAAATTCTGATTTTGAAATACCTCATTCACTAGGGCATGAAGAAAATTCAGGATTAGAAAAGCTCAAAAATCAACTTTCAAATCAGGAAAAGGAAGAGATAAGTATTTCAAATTTGAAATCACTGTTTGTTTGGGGACAGGCAGTAGAAATTACTTCAGATATTGTCATAAAAGGATATGTCAGTAGTTCTGATCAATCTGGAAATTTCTATAAAGAACTATTTATTCAGGATATGCCAGAGTCTCCATCCGCAGGTATTCGAATAGCGATTGAAATGACCAATTCCTATAATAAATTCAATTTTGGTCGCGAAGTATATATTGACCTCAAAGGATTGTTTCTAGGTGAGAGTAGGTCTGGAGATGGATTAATCTCTATAGGTGGATCTAAAAATTCGGATGATGAGATTGAGAATTTATCGAATAATCAGATTCAAAAACATATGTTTCGAAGTACAGAAACTTTTGGATTGACTCCGCGAGAATTAGACATCACTCAGATTAAAAGAGAGCATATAGGAATGTATGTTAAAGCAAAAAATGTGCAGTTTCCTGAGGATTTACTAGGCAAAACGTACTATGATCCCAACGACTCTTTTGACACTCAACATCCAATAGAAAGTTGTATGGGGTTTACGAATACGACCTTTATCTTGGAGACCAGTTCATTTGCTAATTTTCGATTTCATCCATTACCTGATGGAGGTGGTGATATTTCTGGCATTATCACAAAAACCTTCACCGGCTCAAATATTGTTTTGGTTTTGAATTCCCTTACGGATGTCGACCTGACCCGTGAACGATGTGAACCCCTAAATATCAATGAATTTGAAGTGCTCTTTGAAGAAAATTTTGATGAGGGTAAGGATAATTCGACTTTTGACTTTCCAGGTTGGTCGAATATAGCCGATCAAGGTAGAGAATTATGGACTGAGCAGATTTTTGGGTCCAATGGATATGCAGAATTTAGCGGTTTTCGAACGAATGATCCATTAAATATTGGTTGGTTAGTTTCACCGAAGTTCAGCAAAACAGGGAACGATAATTTATATCTCAACTTCAAGAATGCACAACATCACATTGAATCTGACGAGAATATACTTCAGTTATTCATGTCTATAGATTTTGATGGATCTAATCTTCATACGGCTAATTGGCAGGAATTACAAGCAAACCTGTCCCATTTGAATGATTTATGGTATGTATTCAAAGATGCGGGATTAGTTGATTTATCAGATATTTCGGGAGATTTTTATATCGCATTTCGATATGAAGGATCGGGGCTAGATTCCAAATCGGATGGAGCCTATATGATTGATGATTTTCGAATTCTAAAGCCTAAATAATTTCCAGAAATCAATCGCATTTAGCTATAGCTTTAGTAACTTTATAAGATGAAAAAAATTGAACATATCGGTATTGCTGTCAAGGATATTGAAGCCTCAAACTCGCTGTTTGCTTCATTGTTTGGAGAAGCGCATTATAAAATCGAAGAGGTTGTATCTGAAGGGGTAAAAACCTCATTTTTTAGGTGCGGCCCAAATAAAATAGAATTGTTAGAAGCCACCAAACCCGATAGTCCAATTGCAAAATATATTGAAAAAAAAGGGGAGGGGATTCATCATATCGCTTTTGCTGTGGATGATATTTATGCTGAAATTAACCGGTTAAAATCAGAGGGATTTACGGTTTTGAATGAAACACCAAAGAAAGGTGCAGACAATAAATTGATTGCGTTCTTGCATCCGAAAACCACTAATGGCGTTTTAATTGAATTGTGCCAAGACATCGAATAATTTAACATACTTATAGCAACACGGTAAACAAGGTAAATGAGCAATTTTATATCTTGCTAATCGTTTAAAACACCATGAGCACCAAAATAGAGACATATCAAAAACGACGATTAATTTCTTCTTACTTCTCTGTAGTCATCAGTATTGCATTGGTGCTTTTCATGGTTGGAATTCTGGGTTTAGTACTTTTAAAATCTCAAAAAGTGACCAACCGAATCAAAGAAAAAGTTGCGTTTACTTTATTCTTAAAAGATGAGGTTTCTAAAAGTCAAATTGACGGATTCCGAAAAGCTTTGCAAGAAGAAGATTTTGCAAATCGAATTATCTATACTAGTAAAACCCGGGCTGCAAAGAATTACAGCAAGGAATTGGGGGAAGACTTTTTGAGTTTTTTGGGTAAGAATCCATTAAAAAACGGAATTGATATTTATCTCAAAGCCGATTATGTGACGCCCGAAAGCATGCAGGAACTCGAAGATCGTTTTGTAAAAAATGCTTTTGTTGCTGATGTCTCCTACGATAAACCACTAATTAATTTATTGACTAAAAACATTCAACGGATGAGTTTTTGGTTGTTAGTCATCAGTGCTTTTTTTGGATTGATTGCCATTTTACTCATCAATAGTTCCATTCGTTTATCGATTTATGCAAAGCGATTTAATATCAAAACCATGCAGATGGTAGGAGCGACAAAAAGCTTTATTCGAAGACCGTTTATTTGGCGAAGTATTAAATTAGGACTTACAGGAGCTATGATTGCCATTTTAGGATTGGCTGCTGTGATGTATTATGTAGATCAGTATGCACCAAGCTTGCGAATTTTGCAAGACTATGCCACGATTGGGTATTTGGTAACTGGAATTTTAGTAGTTTCGCTCCTCATAACTTGGATCAGTACATTTTTTGCTGCTCAGCGATTTTTAAATTTAAAAACAGACGAACTTTATTATTAATGGTAATATGGGAAAAGAAAATTCAAGTCAACCACAATTTATTTTTGGGAAGAAAAACTATCAGATTATGTTGATCGGTTTGGTGTGTATTGCTATTGGATTTATACTGATGGCAGGAGGTGGAAGCGATAACCCAGAAGTTTTTAATGACGAGATTTATAGCTGGAGAAGAATTCGCCTGGCTCCAACCCTCGTTATTGTGGGATTTGCTATTGAGATTTACGCTATTTTAGTCAATCCTAAAAAATAAGTATGAATAGTATTGAGGCAGTAGTTCTTGGAATTATTCAAGGTCTCACCGAATTTTTGCCTGTATCTTCCAGTGGTCATTTGGAGTTAGCAAAAGCGATTTTAGGTGATACGTCTTTACCAGAAGAAAGCTTAACTTTTACAATAGTACTTCATTTCGCAACGGCCTTAAGTACCATGGTCATTTTTAGAGATGAGGTTTTCCAAATCATTAAAGGATTGTTCCAATTCAAATGGAATGACGAATTCAAATTCTCTTTAAAAATTATCATTTCTATGATTCCGGCTGGAATTGTCGGTTTATTTTTTGGAGAACAATTAGAAACACTCTATGGAGGAAATTCTGCTTTTGTTGGCGCAATGTTACTCGTTACCGCCATATTATTATTATTTGCAGATAAAGCCAAAAATACAAACAAAGAAGTATCGTATTCGAATGCATTAGTAATTGGAATCGCTCAGTTTATTGCTTTGCTGCCTGGAATATCTCGTTCTGGAGCGACAATTTCGACTACGGTATTATTAGGTGTTGACCGTACAAAGGCGGCACGATTCTCATTCCTGATGGCAGTCCCGTTGATATTTGGTGCAATTGCTAAGAATTTTTTATTTGAAGATCTTAGTCTTCAACCTTCAGAGATCCTTCCAATGAGTTTAGGGTTTCTTGCATCATTTATTTCTGGATTGATTGCCTGTAAGTGGATGATTGCCTTAGTTCAAAAAAGTAAACTAACTTATTTTTCAATCTATTGTGCCATTGTAGGACTGATCGCTATAATGGTGTCTTTTACTGCGTAACATGACAGCAGCAGAATTTCTTCAAGGAAAAGTTTTATTGATTGATAAACCGTTGGAATGGACTTCTTTTCAGGCGGTCAATAAGGTCCGATGGCACATTAAAAAACAGTTCGGATTAAAGAAAATCAAAGTAGGTCATGCAGGTACATTGGATCCTTTAGCAACCGGTTTATTAATTATCTGTACTGGAAAGATGACCAAACAAATCAATGAGTTTCAGGCCCAGGAAAAAGAATATACCGGCACCTTCTATCTGGGCGCTACAACACCAAGCTACGATCTGGAAACCGAGGTAAACCAGCGATTTTCTACCGATCATATTTCAGAAGAAATGATTGTAAAAGCCAAGCAATCGTTCATCGGAGAAATTGATCAGAAACCACCTATTTTTTCTGCGATAAAAATAGATGGAAAGCGCTTGTATGATATTGCACGCAAAGGAGAAACGACAGAGATTCAATCGAGAAAAGTGACGATTTCAGCTTTTGACATTACCCGAATTGAACTACCAGTGGTTGATTTTAAGGTGTCTTGCAGTAAAGGAACTTATATTCGATCTTTAGCCAATGATTTTGGTGAAGCACTAAATTCTGGCGGATATTTATCAGCCCTAAGACGTACAAGAATCGGTCGTTTTTCTGTGGATAAGGCCATGTCAATTGATGAGTTTATCACTCAATTGAAAAGCTAGTTCTTTTTCACAAAAATAAATTCACCACCTTCATCACCCGCATTTTGAATGGTACCAAATTGCGGCGCATTCGGGCTGTTAGCCAATACCGCACGACGGAAACTGGAGAATAATTTGTCAGCAGGTAAATATTTTTCGGTGTTTTCGTTGAGGCGTTGAACCAAGTATTTTAAAAACACACTTTGATCGGGCACTTCTTTTAAATTTCCGCTCGTCATCGCTTTTTTACTGGGTAAATCATTTAGCTTTTTAACAGCTAATGGGGCATTATCGAAGGCGCTTCTTGTTTTAAAAATACTACCGCTAAAACAAGCATCGGCAATCAAGAGCGTGTGTTTTGTTTTAATCGATGCCATATAGTCGCTGATGGTACTGTTTCGTATCCAAAAGGCAGTACTTTTCTTTTTGGCATTGGATGGTAGCCAGTACCCTAATTTTTTAGTAGTGTCCCAATATCCATGACCGGCATAAAACACCAATAAATTGTCATTTCTGGTTAGCGAATTACTTAATTGATCGAGGGCATCAATCATTTGAACGTAGGTAGCATTCTTGAGTAGCGTAACATTTTGAGGACTAAAGGCATATTTTGAGGTAAGAACATTGTAGAGTTTTGTGGCATCTTTAATAGGTTCATCTAAAGAAGCAATAGCTTGATCTTTATATTCATTATTCCCAATAATTAAGGCGTAATATTTACCTGTTTTGAGTGTACTGGAATTGTTTTGATCCTTATTGTTATTTACCACAACAGTTTCTTTTTGCTCTACCTCTCGTTTAATGGTAAAGGTTTTGGTAGTGGAATTCATCTTAACATCTGTAGCTTTTACCGTAAAGGTATTTTCACCGATACCTAAAATTACATTTTTAGAGAAATTTCCGTTCGTATCTACAGAAGCTTCTTGCCCATTAATGAGGACCTCATAAATTTTACTTTCATCGTTTATAGTTCCAGTTATGGTCGTGCTTTTAGTGTTTTTTACAATTGAAAAGCCACGATTTACATTTGGGGATATAATTGTTATTATAGGAGGTTGATTGTCTACAATAGAACTGTTTTCAATCAATTCGCCTTTTTTTAGATAGTAGTAATCTACTTTTAAATAAGACCAAGAACCTTGATTTTGTTGACTTAAAAATAAACCGACTTTTGTATTATGATTGGAGTAAGTAATTTTTGACCTAGTAACTAGTTTATTGTTAATGTAAAAGTTTGTCAATTTAAAAGTTTTCTCAATTCTAAAAATGTTTTCGTAAAATCTACCATTTATAACAGAAGATGTTACATAGGATTCTAAATTTATTTCTTTACCGTTTTTAACTTCAACAATAGAATAACTATTTCCTCGAATTTTAAAGACCTTATAATTGGATAGGTTATTAAAATCGAAAACTATTCCATACTCACCAACACCTGAATCTATTTTCATCTTACTCTCTAAAATAAAATTTTGAGAAAAATTAAAAATACCGTACCTCAATATAGTTTTATCAACAACAGGTCGATACCTAGCATTCTTTTGCTTAACTTTTAGAAAATTCTTTTCATTACTAGTTGTATGATACATGTAAAACTGTTTCCAATTAGTGTTTTTTTTCTCAAAAGTATCATTGAAAATATATTCTTGAGAATTTGTTTGAATTGAACACAAAAAAGAAATAAAAAATAAAACTAAAACTCTGTACATCTTTAAGTGGTTGTAGTTGTTTTTAAAGATAGAAATATATAAAAAAACCTCCAGATTTCTCTGAAGGTTTTTATTAGTGTAGGTTTATCTAAACTTAGCCTAAAGTGATACGTTTGAAACCAGTGATTTCAACATCACCATAGGTTTTAACATATTCAGCAACACTCTTCTTCTCATCCTTAATAAAAGTCTGATCTAATAAACATTGCTCTTTATCCAAAGTTGTATTGTCTAAGATGAAACGTTGCATTTTACCAGGTAAGATTCTATCCCAAATCTTTTCTGGCTTACCTTCTGCAGCTAATTGTGCTTTCGCATCTGCTTCAGCTTCTGCTAATACTTCATCTGTTAATTGCGCCATAGAGATGTACTTTGGTACATTCTTTAAGGTTTTACCCAAACGAGCTAACTCTTCGTTATCTTTTTCGATAGCAGCAATTCTTGCTTCTGTTTCAGATGATACGAAAGCTGGATCAAAATCTTTGTAAGATAACGTAGTTGCTCCCATAGAAGCTACCTGCATTGCGATGTCTTTTACTAATACATCAGCATTGTCAACATTAGCAGAAAGACCTACTAAAGCAGAAATTTTACCAATGTGCGTATAACCTCCTACATATGCAGCTTCTAATTTTTCGAAAGAAGCAATATCTAAACGCTCTCCGATGACACCAGTTTGCTCAACCAATTTCTCAGCAACAGTAATACCACCGAAATCAGCTTCTAAAAAGGCTTCCTTAGAATCGTAGTTTAAAGCGATATCTGCAAATTCACCAGCTAATGCAACGAATTTTTCGTTTTTACCAACGAAGTCAGTTTCACAAGCTAATACGATAGCAACACCAGACGTGTTATCATCGCTAATACGAGTTACTGCAACACCTTCTGTAGATTCTCTATCTGCTCTTTTTGCAGCAATCTTCTGTCCTTTCTTACGTAAAATATCTATTGCTTTGTCAAAGTCACCTTCAGCCTCAACCAATGCCTTCTTACAATCCATCATTCCTGCACCAGTTGTGTCTCTTAGCTTCTTTACGTCAGCAGCACTTATTTTAACCATTTCTAGATTTATTTATTGAATTAATTTTCTTCTTTTACAGCTTCAGCTTCTTCCTTTACTTCTTTAGCTTTCTCTTTTTCTGCCTTTCTTTCAGATAAACCTTCTGCAACAGCACCTGTTACATACGATAAAATCTTGTCGATAGACTTAGAAGCATCATCATTAGAAGGAATTACGAAATCTACTTGTCTTGGATCTGAGTTGGTATCAACCATTGCGAAGATTGGAATGTTCAATTTTTGAGCTTCCGCAATTGCAATGTGTTCTTTTTTGATATCAATCACAAACAATGCACCTGGCAAACGAGTCATGTCAGCAATTGAACCTAAGTTCTTTTCTAACTTTTCTCTTTGACGGTTGATTTGTAATTTTTCTCTCTTCGATAAAGCGTCAAAAGAACCATCAGTCTTCATACGATCGATAGCAGCCATTTTCTTTACAGCTTTTCTGATGGTTACGAAGTTGGTTAACATACCACCTGGCCATCTTTCTGTGATGTAAGGCATGTTTACTGATTTTGCTTTTTCTGCAACGATATCTTTTGCTTGCTTTTTCGTAGCAACGAATAAAATCTTTCTACCAGAGCTTGCAATTTTGTGAAGTGCTTTAGAAGCCTCTTCTATTTTAGCAGCAGTCTTGTACAAATCAATGATATGTACGCCGTTGCGCTCTGTGTAGATGTAAGGAGCCATGTTGGGATCCCATTTTCTAGTTAAGTGACCAAAGTGTACGCCACTGTCTAATAATTCTTGAATGTTTACGTTTTCCATGTTGTTTACTTTCTTAATTAATCAATGCATAAGTAGCTTTTCGATCTTATACATTTAGATACTAAACTGTTATTAAATTGTGATAACAGCTCACTAAAAAGTAATCTTGGTTTATACCAAAGATTAACGTTTAGAGAACTGGAATTTCTTACGAGCTTTCTTCTGACCGAATTTCTTACGTTCAACCATTCTAGGATCACGAGTTAATAATCCTTCTGGTTTCAATACGGCTTTATGCTCTTCGTTAATCGCTACTAAAGCTCTTGTAATTGCCAAACGAATTGCTTCTGCCTGACCAGTTACACCACCACCAAATACATTAACCTTGATGTCATAAGACGTTAAGTTCTCAGTTAACATTAATGGTTGTTGTACTTTATATTGTAACGTAGCTGTAGTAAAGTAGTTCTTAAGCTCTCTGTTATTGATAGTAATGTTTCCCTTTCCTTCTGAAACATATACACGAGCCACAGCTGTTTTTCTTCTACCGATTTTATGTACTCTTTCCATTATTTGTAATCGTTAAGGTTAATAGCTCTTGGTGATTGTCCTTGTTGTTTGTGCTCAGTTCCAGCATATACATACAAGTTTCTAAATAAAGCACTTCCTAATTTGTTTTTAGGTAACATACCTTTTACTGCTTTCTCTACTAATCTAGTAGGATCTTTTTCATAGATCTCAGAAGCAGTTAACGATCGCTGTCCTCCAGGATAGCCAGTGTGTCTGATATAGGTTTTGTCAGTCCACTTTTTACCTGTTAGGTTAATTTTCTCCGCATTGATTACAACCACGTTATCTCCACAATCTACGTGAGGAGTAAAGTTTGGCTTGTATTTACCTCTAATAAGTTTTGCAACTTTAGAAGCAAGACGACCCAATGTTTGCCCGTCCGCATCAACCAAAACCCACTCTTTGTTAGCAGTCGCTTTGTTGGCCGATACTGTTTTGTAACTTAATGTGTCCATTTACATTTAGTTTTTGTTCTGTTAATAATTAAAATTTTCCTTTAAAAAGGCGTGCAAAGTTACAACTAAATATTTGATTGACAAACTGCTAATCCTTTATATTTCTGATGAAATTGTACGAATTACAATTAACATATTGTTAAGATAAAAGAAGTCTAATTTTGCTCCGATAAAAACAGACCATAAAACAGAACTTACGCTGATGCGACCAACGTTTTTTCTATTTATTTTTTCACTCTTATTTTCCTTGTCAATTTCAGGCCAAACCAGGTCGGTAAAGTTGCTTCCTAAGCGAATCTATACCACAAAAAAACTCAAAAAAATCCCTGTGATTGATGGTGATATTACCGATGATGCTTGGGATGTTGTAGAGTGGTCTTCGGATTTTACGGAAAAAGATCCAGATGAAGGCACGCCACCGACGTATCAAACGAAATTCAAAATCATCTACGACAAGAAATTCTTGTATGTGGCCATTCGTGCCTATGATGCTGAGCCCGATAAGATTGAAAGTCGATTGAGCCGTCGAGATGGATTTGCAGGTGATCGTGTGAATATCATTATTGATAGTTATCACGACAAACGAACGGCTTTTGTTTTTACCACAACTGCAGCCGGAGTGAAAGGTGAAGAGTTGACTTCTCAAAACGGACAGAACTGGGACGATAGTTGGAATCCGGTTTGGTATACGGATGCCAAGGTTGATGATGAGGGATGGACAGCGGAAATGAAGATTCCGTTTACCCAATTGCGATTCGGAAATGCGAAAGAGCAAATCTGGGGATTAAATGTGAATAGAACGCTTTTCAGAAAACAGGAGCGTTCATTATGGCAACGAATTCCAAACAATCAGGCCGGATTTATCAGTGAAGCTGGTGAATTGCATGGATTGATTGACTTGAATCCGCAAAAGCAATTTGAAGTACAACCGTTTACGGTGACACAATACGATAAGTATCCAGCAGAAACCGGAAATCCTTTTCGAGACGGAAGCGATTTCACAGCTAATGTTGGTTTGGATGCCAAAATTGGCATTACAAATGACCTTACGCTTGATTTAACTGTCAATCCTGATTTTGGTCAGGTAGAGGCCGATCCGGGTGCGATTGCCCTTGACGGATTTCAAATTTTCTTTCGTGAACAACGACCATTTTTTGTAGAAAATAGCAACATTTTCAATTTCCGAATTGGGAACGGTCGAGACAATTTGTTTTATAGTCGACGAATCGGAAGGAATCCACATGATTCTCCAAGTTTGAACCCCGGTGCGTATGCTAACATACCTCAAAACACGACTATTTTAAGTGCTGCTAAATTTTCTGGGAAAACCCGTAATGGTCTGTCCATAGGTGTTTTAGAGAGTTTAACTGCAAATGAATATGCAACTGTTCGGCAGGTGAATGGTGAAGAAAGAAGAGAGATTGTCGAACCGATGAGTAACTTCTTTGTCGCTCGTGTTCAGCAAGATTTCAATGAGCGAAATTCATTTATTGGTGGAATTTTCACGGCAACCAATCGTTTCCTGAATGGGAATTTTAATGAATTACATGAAGCGGCATATTCTTCCGGAATTGATTATCAGCATAACTGGAAAAATCGTGAATATTACATTGAAGGAAATATGATTTTTTCTCATGTTATGGGTAGCAAAGAAGCCATCGAGAAAACTCAGAGATCAATCACCAGATTATTTCAAAGACCAGGAGCCAGTCATGTTGAGGTAGATCCCAATCGAACTTCTTTAACGGGTACTGGAGGTCGTTTTGAATTTGGTAGAGCAGGGGGGCAAAAGTTGCGTTACAATACCGGTGTCATCTGGAGATCCCCTGAATTGGAATTGAACGATGTAGGATTTTTAAGGAATACAGATCAAGTATTACAATTTGTGAACGTTGATTATTTGTGGCTCGTGCCGAATGAGACGTTTCGAAATATGTCCATTAATTTTGAGGAGTCATCAGAATATGATTTTGGTGGGAATTTGAACCGTCTTCGATTTGAGTTGGCTAGTAATGTAAACTGGATTAATAATGAACGGACTCGAGTTGGTATTGGGGCTAATTTTAGTCGATTCAATAACTTTTTTCTTCGTGGAGGTCCAAGATGGAGATCGGCGAATAGTCGTTATATATTCGTTTCTTTTAATTCGGATAACGGAAAAAAATTTAGCTATAATACGCGCTACACTAATGCCCATTCTGATGAAGATGTCTTCGCTAGAAATCGATTCAATATCGGATTCAATTATCAGCCTTTTGATGCGTTCAATGTGTCTCTAAATATGGAATTAGAGAAAACAAAGGATAGATCTCAATATGTAAGAACGCGTACTTTTAGTTCTGACAATCGATATGTTTTGGGAACCATGAAAAATGATGAACTCTCGACTACCTTGCGATTTACCTACAGTATCAATCCTAATATGTCAATTCAGTTTTATGGTCAGCCATTTATATCCAGGGGGCGATTTTCTGATTTTAAATACGTTAATGTTGCTGCGGCACAACGATTTTCTGATCGTGTAAATTTCTACAGTCCAAATCAAATTTCATTGCAAAACGGGGACTACCTTATTGATGAAGATATCGATGGCAATGTAGATTATTCGTTCGAAAATCCTGACTTCAACTTTGTTCAGTTACAAACGAATTTAGTAGCGCGTGGGGAATACATTCCAGGGTCTGAATTATTTTTGGTTTGGGCAAGAGGATCTGTCGGAAATGCCAATGCAGACGACGGTCTATTCGATAGTATTACCGATCAAGTTTTCAATGCTCCGGCGAACGACACCTTTCTGATTAAATTGACCTACAGATTCGTTAGGTAATTACTTTTTTCCACCTCCCCAGGAGTCGCGCAAGCCTACTGTTTTGTTGAATACCAATTTCTCTGGTGTTGAATCATCATCAACATTGAAATATCCTTTTCGCTGAAACTGAAAACGATCTCCAATAGTAGCCGACTGCAAACTTGGTTCCATATAAGCAGTGATCGTCTCTAACGAATTCGGATTCAGAAATTCCATAAAGTTTTTGTCTTTATGACTGTCTGGAGCTTCATCTAAAAACAGACGATCATAAATACGAACTTCGGCCTCTACAGCATGTTTAATCGATACCCAATGCAAGGTTCCCTTCACACGTCGCATGCTTTCTGGAGTCCCACTTCCCGATCTGCTTAATGGATCATAAGTACATTGAATCTCCGTGATATTTCCATTTTCATCTTTCGTGCAGCTTTCTGCCTTGATGATGTAGGCGTTTTTCAAACGCACTTCTTTTCCTAATTTCAACCGGAAGAATTTCTTATTGGCTTCTTCTCTAAAGTCCTCCTTTTCGATGTACAATTCTCTTGAAAAAGGGACTTCTCTGAATCCGGCACTTTCATCCTCCTGATTGTTCTCTGCCTGAAGTATTTCTTCTTGTCCTTCTGGATAATTGGTAATGACTACTTTCACAGGGTCAAGAACTGCCATCACACGGTTTGCCGTTTTATTCAAATCCTCACGAATTTTAAATTCAAGTAAGGCAACATCAATGACATTTTCACGCTTTGAAACTCCGACGGTTTCTACAAAACTACGAATGGAGGCTGGAGTATATCCTCTTCTTCGTAATCCGGAAATCGTTGGCATTCTAGGGTCGTCCCATCCAGCCACAACACCGTCCTCTATTAACCGCATCAGCTTTCGCTTGCTCATAATGGTATAACTCAAGTTCAAACGCGAGAATTCTCTCTGTTTTGGTATCAAGGGATATTCAGATTTGCTGTAATCAAAAACATGATCACGGAACCAATTGTATAATTCGCGGTGTGGCTTAAACTCTAAAGAACACAACGAATGCGAAATTTGCTCGATATAGTCACTTTCCCCATGAGTCCAGTCATACATCGGGTAAATACACCATTCATCACCGGTTCTATGATGATGTTTGTACATAATTCGATACATAATGGGGTCGCGCATCAGCATATTCGGGCTAGTCATGTCGATCTTAGCACGCAACACGTGGTCACCTTCTTTAAATTTTCCTTCTTTCATTCCGATGAAGAGTTCTAGATTCTCTTCAACAGAACGATCACGATAAGGGCTATTGGTGCCTGTTTCGGTAGGTGTTCCTTTTTGAACTCGCATATCTTCGGATGTTTGACTATCCACATACGCTTTTCCTTCTTGAATCATACGAATGGCCCAGTCGTATAATTGCTGAAAATAATCTGAAGAATAACACTCCTCTGCCCATTGGTAACCTAACCATTGGATATCTCTTTTGATGGCATCGACAAATTCTTGCTCTTCCTTTTCTGGATTTGTATCATCAAAACGAAGATTTACAGGAGCATTGTACTTTAATCCAAGGCCAAAACTAATTCCGATGGCTTTGGTATGTCCAATATGAAGGTATCCGTTAGGTTCTGGAGGAAATCTAAATTTCAATTGCGCTTTCGGCATTCCATTTGCTAAATCCTCTTCAACGATTTGTTCAATGAAATTCAGTGATTTTTTTTCTTCAGACATTGTGACTCTTATAATTAGGTCGCAAAATTACAGAAAATACTTGTTCTTTTTGTCGTATTTTTGCAACTCGTATGAAAGAAGATAAAAAGCCAGATTTAGTTGTATTTAATGAGGAGACCAATTCTTATGATGCGTCTTTGAAGCCGTATGGGACTTCGGCGAGTTCTCCTGTTATAAAGCCGTTAAATACAGCTACTTGGAAGAATGATGGAATTCAGAGAGTGAATAAAAAGTTGGCGTCAGAATTCGAAGAGATCAAAGCGCAGTACAATGCCTTGATTCAAAAATTCAAAAACAACGATTTATTATACCATGCGAAATACAATTTTGAACCGATATTAGGAGAAACTTACTTCTTATACAGAGATAAAAACGAAGAACCCTTTTTGTCAATCATTGCTCCAGAGCAATGTAATTTTGATTATATCGGGTCATTCCGTTTGAATTCAGATAAGATGTGGGAGGAGGTCACTACAGAAACGAGTAATGGGAATAAT
>Ga0213864_10000749_pt1 | contig 14871 bp, 13 predicted proteins | sample PICome_5_FD_160078 | JGI IMG/M metagenome (GOLD analysis project Ga0213864, IMG submission 160078) | Coastal seawater microbial communities near Pivers Island, North Carolina, United States - PICO247 | ecosystem: Environmental > Aquatic > Marine > Coastal | place: USA: North Carolina... | reverse complement strand
TCCTCCGTGGTGTTAGTGTTATGAGAGAAGAGTGGGATAAAGCAATCGAAATACTTTCTAAGTCTATTCTGGTGCCAACGAAGACAAGAATAATACTTCGACAAATAATTGCAAAACAACAACAACATCAACAGCCAGAGCACCAGGATATCAGCTGTGGTATGGTCCCTTTGATATCCACTGTGACAACCCTCAAATTATCTGTCAATGAAGAAGACCTATTCAAGCCTCCCAAGAAAGGTGCTAGTATGCCGCCTCCTCCACAGCCACGCAGTCCCAAACGCCTGAAGGGCCAACAAAGCCAGCGATGGGAGGTGACCAATGGAGAAGACCTATTCAAGCCTCCCAAGAAAGATAAGCACAATTCCGCACAAGCTACAGCATCAATTGTTCAGGACACTAGTATGCCGCCTCCTCCACAGCCACGCAGTCCCAAACGCCTGAAGGGCCAACAAAGCCAGTCAAGGGGGGTGACCAATGGAGAAGACCTATTCAAGCCTCCCAAGAAAGATAAGCACAATTCCGCACAAGCTACAGCATCAATTGTTCAGGACATTAGTATGCCGCCTTCTCCACAGCCACGCAGATCCGAACGCGTGAAGCTCCGCCAACAAAGCCAGTCAAGGGGGGTGACCCAGTTGATTCGACAACATGCTCGAACAATGGGCATCAATGAATTATTCAAGACTATGGGTCTTACTCTAATTAAGGAAGAAGGAGATGGGAATTGCCTTTTCCGTGCAATTGCTAGGCAAATGTCTTTGTTTTTTGAGAAACAATTCACTCATGTTTTACTTCGGAGGGAATGTTGTTCTTCCATGACGAAAAATGCATCAGCACTTGAAGGGTTTATGGAATACGGTGAACAGGACTGTAGTACAGCAGTCGAAGAACACATCCATCGGATGTCCCACAATGGTGTCTATGGAGATGATCATGAATTGAATGCACTCATGAAACGTTATGGCTTTGATGTTGACGTTTACAAAATTCGAGAAGATGGTTCTCTCTATAGAATGACCTCGACGCCTGAAGATACTTCCATCAAATTCAAAGTCATGTTGTTCCATAAGTATTCATGGGGGAATTGCCATTATGATTCACTTGTTTGGACCAAAGATGCTATTGCAGCAAAGAAAATTAACGTATCAGAACCTCGACTTCTGCGATCAAATCGTAAAGAGAAAACGTAAAGCAGCACCTGTTTATTAGTTGGAAGATTATCAAGAGTATGTTTAGATGGAAGACGTAGCAAATAAGGAAGTGTAAAATTGTTCTCTAACACTAAGTAATTTTGAAGACAGCACTTAGTGATTTGCCTGTTTATGTAATTGATCAAAGGCCGCACCTAGCGACTTCCGGGATGTCATCACGAGTACAACACGGTATTGTTTATTTTTGATGGCAATTGAATATGAAAATACAACGCAACCATTATGATACTTTCGGTAGTCATTCAAGTAGTCACAATGCCGTAGTAGTTCACCTTTACTGCGAATATTAATATCGACAAATTCAAGTGTATTCCAATCAATATTTGCGGTTGGAAGAGCACTCCTCCACATATCTCGAACATAATTTGTTCGGATCTCATCCTCTTCAATCTCCTCGCCGGAATTCTCAAAGAATGAGTGAAGACATTGTTGACCAGCAGAAAGCACGGTAGCCAATCCATCACGGAGACGAAGGGACATCTTTTTCAAGTGAACCGAATTAAAGGTGGGCATCTTTTGGCCCTGAAAAGAAGTTGATGTTCTTTGTCTCCTACCGAAGCCTATATAGACACGTTTCCCATCATCATTGTCCCTATTAGCACTCGATATACCTTCGTCTAAAACATATCGTGCTAGTTCCTTTCTCAGTGATGCCGGAAACCTTTTCATCAAGGACTTCATCTCTTTACTATCGCTTCTCAAATTAAGTGCAATACCCTTAACAAACTCAACACCCGATGCAATTTCGTGATCATCCAAATTAATCACTTCAATATTGTTTTGTTTTAGTACATAATCATTTTCTTTTTTTTTCTTAATTTCCTCAGCACCATGAGCAATTACATCAAGATCAGTTATTGCATAGATTTGGCCGATGGGATCAATCCGAATGTTAGTCTGTTGTTGTACATATTCTAAATCACTTAATAGATGCCGTGCAGTGTCTTTTGTCTCTCTTGGTTTGTGCATTGCTAATCTGCCTAATTGCTTACGATTCTTTGGTTTTTGAAAGTAAAGATATTTTCTGCCGCCTTTTGGGTGTTTGCATCTTCTTTGTGGCTGGAACCGCGAATGTTGTTCATATTTACTCTCGTCATCACTCTCTTCCATACCACTCTGATTATTGAGTCTTTGTTTTTTTGATAAGTGCTGTAGATGATGTTGCTGCTGCATTTTCTCTTTGTAGCGTTCTTTCCTGTCACGAAGTTGACGCAATCTTTTCTTTCGTAGATCCTTTAATTGCTTCACAAGAAGTGGATCTCCATTTCTACATGCGGTTGTAATTTGTACCAAATAGCTTCTATATTCTTCGATTGGTTCATAATATCTATAAATCGGATATTTATAGTGTAAACCCCTCATTTTAATAGTTACATACGAGCAGAATCTTTTCCATCAGGTAGCAGTTGTCAAACAAGCTGAGGTAGTGGAGGGCTCAACTGCAAGCTGAGGTAGTGGGGGGCTTGGAGTAATAGTGAAAGATAGAGGATGTGGAGAGTGGAAGAGGAAGGACAGAAGAGTCCGTACTAGCGAGGGAGATACTAATTCCTACTTAACTTGGAATCGCCAGAAACATCAGCGAATTGGTAAAAGTGGGGAGAAAGAACACCAAAGGACCTAATTCCTACGTAGATGATCGCTAGATTTTGCCGCCCTTTTTGTTGGCTCAGTTGGCATCAAAAGATATTATTGGTGCAAACTGCAGCATGGCGCCATGCCTTTGGTGCAGCATCGGCACAGTGTTGGGGGGTTGCACTGATAGTTGCTGTGTTAGAGTTTTCTCTTCTAATATTTCAGCAAGAAACCCCTCGTAAGATGGGGAAAACTCGGATATGAGATCTCCCATATCCGAAAGCAGCACTCTATTTACACCTTCATTTACACATCATTATTTACTATCTCATAATTTTGAAAAAGTGTATTGTTCACCACTGCAGACGAAAGACAACTATTTACCTCCACTTCTTCTACGCTGCACTCTATACCTCCGCTTCTCTCTACGCTATTCTTGTTCCATAAGTAAGTTCTTTTTCAACGATCATTTTGCTGTGTCAACATTAGCGTAATTTACTTATGATCTCATGATATGTCGTTCCTCTCTTTCTATCTCCACCACTTCACTGCAGTGTCTTGTGGCAAATCTACGGCCTCATTGAAACGACTTGCAACTCTTGAAGGCGTTTCTTATTCCCCTCAAGCTATTGTATCGCCTGAAGTCCCTCAACAAGTCATGGATGATACTATTGAGGAAGCTCACAATGCACCAACAAAGGTGGCTGCTTCTGCAAGTACGTCTCTCTTTAAGTCCTCATCGGAATCAATTGCACAACAGGAGGAGAGAAAGACGAAATCCGCAGTAACATCCTCAGCCGAAGCAGTGAGTGTAGCTGAATTCGCTAGAAACATGGACATGTTGCATATTACCTCCTCTGACATCGATAAAGCTATCAAACAGCATCCAAATTCACAAGATGCAATTGACAGCTTGTTGGCTTTATCAGATCAGAGAAGTCAAGATGCAAAAAAGGCATTAGAAGACAAGATGGAACGTGGAGTCGGAGTCGTAACACCCACCAGAAGTGTACAGGGCGTTTCTTATTCCCCTCAAGCTATTGTATCGCCAGAAGCCGTCCTATCCCCTCAACAAGTCATGGATGATACTATCGTCCTAGACCCTCAACAAGTTATGGATGATACTATTGAGAAAGCAGAAATGTTTCGTTGGGAGAATGGTGCTAATAATGTACCAACAAAGGTGGCTGCTCCTGCAAGTACGTCTCTCTTTAAGTCCTCATCGGAATCAATTGCACCTCAGGAGGAGAGAAAGAGGAAGACTGAAAGAACCTACCAAGTTTATGAAGAGAAGGTAAGTGTATCAGCTAATGAGTTGGTTCTTGCAATTTCTTTCACCTCGTTATGCTTCTAATACAAATATCTTATATTCTCATGTATAGGAGGAGAAGAACAACAACAACAAGAAGATGAAGAAGAACCTCCCGATGCCTAAAAAGGCATTAGATGACAAGATGGAATGTAGAGTCGGAACCGTAACCCCTCTCGCTGTTAGTGATGATACATCTATTACTGCCAACAGCATCGGTGAACTCCCTTTGCTTCCCACTCTAGATGATGATGCACTGTTGGATAGTAGCCTCGAGGATTTCGATAAGTATCTAGATGATCTTCCCAATCTAGATGACACCAATTTCAGTCTTGGCCATCCTCTACTCTTCGAGCCCCCATCAAGTCCATTACCATGCCCTTCTGATAAAATTGATGATGAAGATTTGACTACTGCAATGCTCCTGAGTCATTACCTCTTTCATCACTTTTTCAATGGACAGAAATGCACCAACTGTTCTGATCAGGTGATATCTCAACAGTCCGGCCACTTGAACTATTGCCGTATGTGCTTCGAAAGGATGCAATTCGAAGTCACTGTTGATGTTGGGGTAGAAAGAGATGACAACCCAAACGATACCGATGACTGTCTCTCTGCTGAGGAAGTTGAAAAGGCTCGTAATCTTCCTTCTTTCGTGACTTATTCGAGGAGACCTTTGAAGACGTTGAAGAAGGGCAGTGGTAATGCCTATCGAAGGAAGAATACACTTGTTGCTACTCTTAAGGAAAATGATTTCAGTTTTCCAACTTACACAACTTTCACTCGGTATGTTCATGGTATGAGCGGGACACTTAGGTGGCTTCATATCCCAGTTTTGCTCCGAACTTTCAGCCATTGCTTTGGATATCACAATAATGATCATCCAGAACTTATGTCACGCATGGAGCAGTTGGTCGTGAAGGAGTCGCAACCGAAGGGTGGGAAATTTTTCTTCACTTCACACACCTTCCGAAAATGTATGCAGCAAGATGGAGTGAAACCAGCAAGGCATGATCAAGTGGCATGTGACATGACCTATATTGTTCGTGCTACATTGATGATGTTGGATCTTATAGACATCGCTGACTCTCACTCAATGGTTGACGTACTGATCAATGCTTTGAATGCTGATGAGGTCTTCCCAACGTTGGATGACAGTGCCATTGTGAAGTACTTTGCCGCATTACATTATACAACCTCCATCGTCATTGAGCAATGCAAGTCGGCATTTAAAAAGACGTCTACAACTTCTTCGATGAATGTTGCAGATATTTGTTTGTATAGAGCTCATACCGGTACGGTTGTATTGGATCTACTGAGAAATATTTCTCTTGGTGGATTTATCCCGGCACTCTCCGATGTCCCAGAAGTTCTAATTGCAAGGTATCCACAACTTGAAGGCTTCCTCCGATCAGCTTTCAACCCATCATCATTAAAATCATACCTTAATGCAATGGTTGGAAGTTACGATATATTTGATCCTGATCAAGTGTACTTAGCTTTGATGTCTGGTGAAGGTAAATGTGGAGGAGGTGTTTGGTTCTTGCCTTTGTTTCAAGTTGCCTTTATCTCTCATTTGGTACGGACTGGCTTCAGTAGTCATAACGGAGGGTATTGTTGTGCTTACAAGTATTATCGTGGAAGAAAGACGAAAAGTCGGTTATCCCACGTGATCTCTCTTCAAGAGAACAATACTTACAACAACAGTGACTTAAGTATCCGCCCAGACTTTGGAAAGTTTGGTCCTATCAGGACCGATGGATCTTGGGAAAATTTAAGTCGTCATGTGTTTATGGGAGCTATTTGCCGACCACACCACAAGATTGAAGCCATGGGGGTTCAAAACTTTTTGAAAAAAACAATCAATGAAGGAATAAAGCAATTTGATTTCAACTTTGACTCAAGCGATGAAGAGAAAAGATGCTTTGAGAGGGATATTACAATGATGCTAAAAAAAGTAGAAGAGAGCTCAGAACAATTCAAGCACGAGCATCGACTTAGAGATGGTGTTAGGAAGTTGTACAACACTCTTCTCCTTTCTCAAAGTGGAGAAGATGCCAAAGAATCGTCAAGAGACATTGCTTATCTCATTGCGCCCCCCTAAGGTTGTTGATTGTAAATTTATAGATTAATGAATGTGTAAAATTGAATGTTTCATTTTCTTCCATCTGTTTGTTCACCATTACTTGCATATTATATTGTTATCACAACTTGCAGCAGCGGGCATCAGTGATGGGGCATATTTGCAATATGACGGATATATGGAATCCCATATCCGATAGGTATGGGGCACACCATATCTGTGATATGAGGCATCCCATATCTCACCAACAACCCATTCTTTACGGTCAAAGCTCCCCACTATGCTCTCATAATTTTTAAAGTTGTAAGTTTGCTACATCAACTTTCACCCTTGACTGCATCCTTATTTCTCCGAGTATATTAGGCACATTATCTACAGATGTCGCCCACTGTATTGACGCTGACAAAAAGATCTCCTTCGCTGTCTTGTGACACTGTGTTCGCACTTGTTGCCATCTCTGTCTTACATCTTATGATATCATTTACCACATATTTCTGACATCTTGCACCTGCTGCCTACCACTTCTTTTCACTTGAACAGGCTCCACTTGAGAGTGTCGCCTTTGACTCCGCTGACCTTCAGCAACATCCAAAGAAGATTCCCAAGCTTCAAGAGATCGCAAGGGGAGCTGAAGAAAGTTACTCTCCTACAATCAATACAGTGAGTTCGACCAGCAGCATCTAAAATGGTGCATATTTCATATAAAGGAGGCCAATATGACGGCAGTATAAAGGTGATCAAGAGAAAGAAGATAAAGGGTTGTAAAATGAAATGTGGGCCTCTCCGTGTTCCGCATGGTTATGGCAAGTATACTTATGAAGGTGTATCATTCACAGGCTTCTTTAAAGACGGCTACGAAGATGGAGATGGTATTATCGTGTGGCCAAATGGCGATACCTTCTTTGGCAATTTCAAATCTGGGCGACCACAGGCTACTACACTTCAATTCGTAGAATACAGCAATAAACTTCAGAGGCGCTTGATGAAATTGGAGGCAAAGTTAACCGATGTTCGAGAAGACCTCATTATTGAACAAGAAAAGAATATGGATATTGCACTGTTTGTAGATGATTGTCAGCGTCGAATTGAAATGTTGTATACCATTGCCATTGCTGCTGGTGCAGATGCGTCCATTGTAACTCCGTTACGCTATCCAACAGCAATAGGTGGACCAGGTGCAAGCTAGATAATAAGTACTCCTAGCAAGCCACAAGTACAACTTTCTGTCAAATAGCTATGTACATAAGAAGTAAATACCATAGATAGAGCATAATATTATCTAGAATCCCAACGGAAGGGACGGAACACGGAACACAAAAAAGCAACAAGAACAAACATTTCATACAATTTCATTATAAATAGTTGTTGGAATCACTTTCTTCCCTCATCCTATCTCTATACCCATTTTGTTTGACGCAATACTAAAAAACTGTTTAACAAAAAAATGGTAGGCACAGATGTTTCCACGATGCAACTTTGTACATATGTCTTCAAAATTGAGAGTGACGATGAAGATAAGGACGATTCAGATGAAATTAGGAATTACATCCAATCACTCCTTGGGCCTGATCATGAAGTGATGTCAGCTAGTAAAATGAGTTTCAGCACACTACGCACTGATGATTCTTCCGTTCTTCAACATGTGCTTAAGGTCAAAACTAATGCACCAACTGAAGTTGCAGAAAAGATTATGGGTAGTGATTGGGTCAGAGAGGATCATATTCTATTCAAAGGCAATAAACAATTGAGCATTTCTAATAAGAGTGAAAGTTAAAGCCTGGTAAGAAGTTACGGCATCCAGTTCTTAAATGGAATAAAAATCATTTTGTAATGAAAAAGACCGACCAGGTATTATTATATCTATGCTCACCCTATCGAGGCAATTATGCAAAAACATGCTTCCACATCTTGGATAGTTCCGCCTTTTCCATGGGAAATAAGTAGCTTGCTTCATCTGGTGCCCAAGACCTAGTACAACAATTTAGATTTACCGTGGTTACTTATTTCGATTTATGGGGTTGAGGGAGTTGGACCTCCTTTCTGCTCCATTTTGTTGTATTACTGCTACTCTTTGTGACCTTTCCATGTTATTGCTTTCATCCTTATCAACTGTATGTCTTCCTCCTGACTATTCCTTCGCGTCTTCTTCGGACTCCAGGTATAATTATCCGGAGAAGACAAATCATCTTCTTTCCTCAACGCATATCTATCTTGTGCTGATAATCAAGTATCTGTTTGTTGTATTGTTCCTGGATAATACCTACCATAGATGGAGAGAGATATGCGGTTACTAGGCATTAACCCGATGATATGCAATCTTATCTTCTGCTTGAGTGTCTTTTGACTTGTATTGGGTGGTGTATTATGTGTGGCTTGCATCACCAAGGGTTACATCTCCCATATCTCTCCCTTTCTGATACAAGGTTTGATCAAGTGCAAGCGCGTCTTTTCTATCATATTTTATTTCGCTAATAATATCTTTGTAGTGCTTGATTTGTTCTACACAAGTAAAAGAGCACAAGTTTTCTTGTTGAAGCTTACCAGCACGAGACTTGTATCCGGGCAGCTTGAGTCCAGCATCCCCATTGTCAGATTGTTCAGGAAAGAGTTTTTGTTTAGCGGTTGTAGAATTGCTCTGGTAAAACCCACCAGCTTCTTTCCTTAACACATCAATCTTGTGTTGAATACCACATACCTGGGCCTTCCTAGCCCTCTCAGCTGTCCTCTTATCTAGGATCATTTTGATGTATGCTGCTTTTGTTGACGGTGACGCTTTTTGTGATAATTGATAAGGTGGTAGGCTGTAGGCTCTTCAAACTCTTCCCTGACTGCTTCCCCAAAGATTTTATACTAATTCCTATGTTTGACTCTTACGTGGACAATCCCAACCCTGTCAAAAAATTTTGGCCAGCAAGATGACCGCACAACAGATATATGGAATCTCATATCCGATAGGTATGGGGCACACCATATCTGTGATATGAGGCATCCCACATCTCACCAACAACCCATTCTTTTGGGTCAAAGCTCCCCACTATGCTCTCATAATTTTTAAAGTTGTAAGTTTGCCACATCAACTCTTGCATTCCTCCAAGACATTGAATTTTTCATCATCATCATCATCCATCTCCATCTCACGCAAAAGAATCATGGCTAGAGCAACACCTTCCTCACGTACAAGTAAGAGCAACCTTAACGCTCCTTCCGAACCTGTGAAGTGCCGTAAGATTGAGTACAAGTGGACACCTGGATTAACTCCCACCGTATTACGCACTGACGATAACAAAATCAGAAACATGAATATTGATGTTGTCAAAACTCGCGTTAATGGTGTCTACATTGCGTTTTGTACTAGGTCTTGGGCACCGGACGAAGCATGCTACTTATTTCCTATGGAAAAGGCTCTTAATGACACTGAAAATGGTCAGGAACTATCCAAGATGTGGAAGCATGTCCTTGCATTCTTGCCTCGCAGAGATAGAAGCAGAGATGATGGTGTCACTGCCATGAAAGCCAAAAAAGGATCGAAATGGGACTGGAAAGTTGTTGTTCTTGTTATTGATGAAGAGGATACGGCTTCTATCACTCAAGCATGCCGCCACGTAGCCAGTTGCTTCACCAAGTTTACCAGGAACAAGGAACATATGGATAGTCCAGAAAAGTATACATTCAAAGACTACTTCAGCACGGAACCAGAACCATTGAACCACTATCTGCTTGACTTGGACGTTGCAAAAGTTCTCAAAACATTAGTTTGCAATAAATTCAGTAAGTATAAGACAAAGGAGGATATACTTCAAGAAGAAGAGATCCTACAGGCATTTTTTGGGTCTGCTGAAGCTGGTAAAGAGTACCTTCTCGGTATGGAGGAGGAGGATTGGGATTTACTAGTGGATGATAGTACAAACTAATTTTGATGGCTCTTGCCAGCAGTTTGAACAAGATGGCGGCCAATTCATATGGTGGTGTGATTATTTGTCATTTGTACCATAGTGCGGTTCCTTGTGATGCTTGGTGGTAGATTATTGAGAACCCTTAGTATTTACCGCAGATAAGAATATTTAACAGTGACCAAGTTTAATTATAGCTTACAGCACAAAGAGGACACAGAAGCACAAGAAGAAGGCAAGAATTTGGCAACATCGATGTTTTGAGGTGGGCTTCAGGCCTTGGGTTAACATTGACCTAACCTGGAGGCATGATCTAGAAGTCATGATGATCTAACACGGTTAGGACGACCTCACTCATAATTTTTTTCTTGATATACTCGAGAGTCATCAACATGGTGTTAAGTTGCCCTTCTTGTAGTGCACAAGCAACTGTTTTCACTGACTGCCCGACATGCCATAGTCTTGTCTTATTAAATATGAAACAGCAGTACAATAGCAGCCAACATCGTTGCATGATAACCAGCCTGTCTGACACTTTACTGCTCAAAATTTCATCATACTTACACCCACCAGAAGTGTACAGGCTAGCTCAAACATCCAAGCTTTTTCATTCACCCTCAACTGAGTTATCCACTCATCGCTTTCTATCCCAATCTCTCATGAAGCCGTTGAAGTATAACCAGACTATTACCAACCTTTCATGTAGGCTTCTCCAGGAATCTTTAATGCAGGGCTTCTTTAGCGTGGTACAAATAGGAGATCATGCCATGCACATTACCAACGCGAGAAGGATTATCGAATTCCAACAAGCCGAATCAAGCAAAGGCCGAAAGGTACTTCTATCTGGTTCATCCGCAGTACAAGCAGTCACAGGGAAGAGGTTTGAAGAATTTGACCTTGACTTCTATGCTAGCAGAGCAAGCGTGCGAGGCTTCAGAAAAATGATGAGAGAGTTTGGGTATTGCTGCGAGAGTGTGTATCCTCATTACAATCATACATTACCTCATTACGGTGATTGGGATCAATCACATATTTACCATGTGGAAACCTACATTCCATGCCAAAGTACTGAAACAGTAGCAATATCAACATTAACCAGTAATTACTACCGAGCTTGGAACGCACATTTGGCCGCACAGGAGTCGGATAGTGAGGTCCCAGAGGAGCTAGTAGACATGTCATTCTTGTCTTATAGAAATGCCTGTTTGTATAAAATACAGAAGGAGTGTTGGCACAGGTTTCCAAGAAACTATCCAGTTGCTTTGACGCCAACAAACAATACCACTGGACGAGATAACACGGCCACAAGAAACAAATGCAAAAGTGGTTCCATCCAGCTAATTGTTTGCCGTGCTTGCCCTACACAAGTAATTGCTAAGTTTGATATGGACATCTGCAAGTCCAACTTTGATGGCAATCTGTTCCATATTGTTTCCTTGTCCGATACATTTAATTTTCGGACAAAAGGTGATGACAGAATGATATTCTTGAACGAATACATCCCCCACTTCTTCCAAGGTGATATTGGAAGTTGCTTCAACTATTCGCCTTCAAAAACTTCCGGTTCAAACACACTGAGTCCTGTAGCATTGAACCACATCAGTGATACAGAAGTATCCGATGAGATGTTACTGCACATCATAGCAAGTGTGGTGAAAACTGCGAAAAGAGTTGACCCTCGCACACAACTCACTGTCCTCGGCACAGACAACTTCCGGCTTTTATATAGCGGTAGCTGTATTGATTACACTCCAAAGTACTTTGCTCATCTTCACAACAAGCAGGTGACGCTATTGCAACGTGCTCTCAAATATATGAGACGTGGTATTGATGTTCCACTCAGCCCAGGCTTACTTTTCGCTATTGGTGAGAGTCATTTATCCTCTTCCTCTGATGATAAAGATGATACATATTCTTTTGATTCTTACCACGATGCAGAATACGATGAAGCATGCATCGATTGGACCCTTGAATTTGGGACTGGGGCTTAGACTGGCTTAGAGTAGATATAACCCTTGGTTTAATCCTCTCGAGAGAGTAGAGAGTGAGGTGTACAGAAAGTATCTAAACATATGTTGTATTATTTTATTACCTACCTCTAACGCTAGCTAGGTTCCATCCTTCTTTGACGACAGCATAAAGTAGGTACATCAATCATTCTTTACAACGCTAGTAGTAAGGAATTTTGTAATGTGCTGCTGTTTCAGTTTGCTTTTCTTCTGGTGTCTGTATTTTTTCCATGTTGTCTCAGCTGCTTCTAAAATCCAAATCAATTCACTCTTGTTGGTGTATCTCATTTTATTTACACTTTCTGAATCAACTTTTTCTAGATGGAAAGCATGAGCATACAGCTCAGGCAAGTGTAACAGAAGTTTGCTCTTGTGTTGCTGATACCATAAAATGAGTCGCCGTAATTTGGCATCCTTGCATGAATACGTTATAAGTTTGAAGGAGTGTATTGGATGGCTTTTAGTCATCTTTTCTAATGAATTCAGAGTTTTGTTATCACAAATGATGGGGCATATTTGCAATATGACGGATATATGGAATCCCATATCCGATAGGTATGGGGCACACCATATCTGTGATATGAGGCATCCCATATCTCACCAACAACCCATTCTTTAAGGTCAAAGCTCCCCACTATGCTCTCATAATTTTTAAAGTTGTAAGAAGTCAACAAGAGCGGTGTGTGTGTGTGTGAGAGAGAGAGAGAGAGAGAGAGAGAGAGAGAGAGAGAGAGATGTCTCTACTAAACCCCAGACAAACCGTCCCTCGCAATATTTGTGACAAGCCAAAGAAAACATCTTCTACAGAGCAGCAGCGGCTTGGGGCAAAAAGAAAGAAAGCAGCATTGACTCCAGAGGAACAGAAGACTTTGCAGCAACAAGATCAGAGAAAACGAGTACAGCGTTTCCGTGAAAAGAAGAAGAATGAGAAGGAGAGTAATCAAAGGAAGGAAAATGGGAAACAACAAACACAGCGTTGCCGTGGAAAGAAGAGGCTGTGTCAGGAAGCTAAGGATAAGGATAAGGAGGAGAGGGAGAGCATTCAAGAAAGGAGTTATGATTACAATATTCCTGTTGACATGAAAGGTCCAATTCAGCAGGCACGTAAACATGAGAAGGAGATAATGAAAGTCGATGGTAAACCAAATTCGTTACGTATACCTGTTTGTGTGCTTTGTGACAGGCTAATAATCGGGTGTGAGACTATCCACAAGATAACAGGAGAGAGACTTTGTTCTCAGAGTCAAAGAATAAGTGTCAAAGCGTATGAGAACTACCACCAAGTGAAACTGAGAGACGAGCTCATTTCACAGTACAATATTAGTGGCCACAATCTTGACGGACTCCTATTATCCCCAAGAGCCAAGAAAAGTTGGAACAAGGATGGAGGGATTGCATTTGAAGCTTGTAGCCAATGCTACAAAGCATGGCAGAATAGTGATACTGACAATCCACCAAAACATGCAATCAGCAATGGCTTTGCTATCGGCCACATCCCTGAAGAGATAATCAAGCAAGAGAACATAACAGAGGTGATGTCATCCTTTATAGCCCCAGTTCGCCCCTTCGCATACGTGTTTGCCTACACAGCAGGGGCGCACAAATCTATACGCGGCCATTGCAGCTTTTTCGAAGTTAATCTTTCCCATGTTGGTTCAACGATGAATCATTTCTTAAAAACTGGTGCCAATCCACTGGTTTACGTGGTATTGTGTGGGAGAATGACACCTAAGCAAAAGCAAATAGTCAAAGATAGAGCCAAGCTAGACACAAAGTTGATGATGATATTGCTAGAATGGTTCGTCAACAAATCTGGCCATCCAGGCTACGAAGGAGTGACCCCACCATCGGAATGCCCCATGCCCAACATTATTGCAGACGAAGATACCCCAAACAATACAGATGAAGAACATGATCCAGATCTAGAAAAAAAGTTTGCTGGGGCTTCTTTCCACTTCACAAGTAATTACGAGCCCCAAGAAGATACGGGTGTGTACGAGACAAACCAACAGTTCGTAAAAGCAATGCTGGATAGAACAATGCCAACACTCCTTGTTAATGGCGGCAACTACACTGATCTTCAAGAACTCTTACTTGAGAATATAGCACCAATGCAATTTCCTTTTGGCCAAGGTGGGCCGAAGTCCAATAGAAGAACTCACATATCTCCGGAGGCATGCTATCAACATTATTGCAAACTATCCCTTCCTCAATTCATGAGAGGAGACTTCCTCCTAATCTTGAACCATATGTACAATCGACAACGCAGTTTTCAGACGGCGTCAATCAGGTGCAGATCCATTTCGTTTGGCAGCACCCTCGCGGAGAAACTTTCAACGCTCAAAAAGAAAGACTTTGATCAAGTAATGTTCCAAAAACATACAAACCAAAAGGTAACTGGCACTGCTGGTGAATACATAAAAGCTGTTGAAGCATCATGTAAGCCAGTCGGGTACTCTGCTTTGAATGCCAAACAGAACCGCCAGAAGCACTTCGCGATGGATACTTATTTCGGAGGGCATTCCATATTTTTAACAACAACTCCATGTGACGAGCGCACCATTAGAGTTCAAGTTTTTGCCAACGCTGGTACTGAGGTGAAGCTACCCAAACTTGGTGATTGGGACGATGAAGGCCACATGGACGATTGCAAGGCTAGCTTTAATGTGAGAAAGAATGCTAGGAGTGACTACCCTGGCGCGTGTTCACTTGTTTACCAGCACCTTATGCAAATTGTTACTGAGTGCTTAATAGGATGGGATCCAAAGACTCAATCAGGTCGACAAGGCGTGTT